>Ga0070747_1001370_pt1 | contig 11935 bp, 9 predicted proteins | sample VirMetDEL_Mar_31_FD_77321 | JGI IMG/M metagenome (GOLD analysis project Ga0070747, IMG submission 77321) | Aqueous microbial communities from the Delaware River and Bay under freshwater to marine salinity gradient to study organic matter... | ecosystem: Environmental > Aquatic > Marine > Coastal ...
CTCGCCGACCAGTTGCTGCGTCTGCGGGCTCAATAAGGTTTAGCGTTTGCTGGCTGCATGGAACACCGCGCAATGCTTGCCGGTATGTTTGGCGCGGTACAAGGCCCTATCAGCCAGTTCCAGCGCCTCGCTTAGGTTGCTAGTGTCTAATGGCCAGAGCGCGCCGCCAATGCTGCAGCCGACCTTAACCTGATGGTTACCCAGGTCGATGGGCGCATTCAGCGCTCCCAGGGTGCGCTCAGCCACCAGCTGAGCTTGGGCTAACGCCTCGCCACCGGGTACCTGGAGCACCATCAAGAACTCATCGCCTCCAAGCCGTGCGACCAGATCACCTTCACGCAGGCAGCCGCGCAGGCGGATGGCCACTTCGCGCAGCACCAAATCACCTGCGGCGTGGCCAAACTGGTCATTGATGGGCTTAAAACCGTCCAGGTCTAGGTAGAACAACGCCAGGCAATTGCTATTGGCCTGGCTGCGTTGTTGTGCACGCGGCAGATAGCTTTCCAGTGCGATGCGGTTGGGTAAACCTGTGAGTGCGTCATGGTGGGCGAGATTTTCCATAACCCCCAAGGCTGTTTGGTGGTGCGTCAGGCTGTCCACTAGGTGACGAATTGAATCGCTGAGGGTCTCGATCTCGCGGGTACCTTTTAGCGCGGGGATCATGCTGATTTCACCGGCGCTGAGACGGTCCGCTGCTTCGGCGATCTGGCGCAATGGGCGGGTGAAATAGCCGGCCAAAAGCCAGCCGACCAGCGCAAATAATACCGCCAGGCCAATGCCCCACAGCAGAATGTAGCGCCTTGTTTCGCGCGCCGGTGCGTAGGCTTCATCTAGTTGCTGGCGAGCGATCACCGTCCAGCCTAAGCCTTTGTAGTCCATATGGCCTTGGCTCAGCGCTAGCCCCGTCAGGTACTGCTTGCCGTCAGGCCATTCCTGCACGGCCCAGAGGTCTTTGCCTTGCGTCACCTCGTTGAGTGCTGGCAAGTGCAGGCGCTGGCCGATCATCTCCTTAGGCGCGAGTAGCACGGTGCGGTCCTGGCCGATCACGAAGAACTCGACATTGCGACGCTTCTGGATCGGTTCAAGAATGGCCAGGCGCACTTCCTCCGCCCAGGACCAGGAGAGGTGCGATGCCAGCACGCCGGCCAGGCTGCCATCGGCGGCAAACACCGGCAGGCTGATGTCGACAAATTTCATCGCCTCGCCCGTTGGGTTAGGCAGCAGTTTGGCCAGTAGTACGGCTTCATGAACGTCGCCGATAAACACTTGTTTCTGCGCTTGGAGAAACACCGGGCGCTGGGCGATGCTGGCGCCTTCGAGCACGCCATCGCTGGAGGCCAGTACCGTACCTTTGACGTCGGTATAACCAATCCAGGCGATGCTGGGGAACTCGGTTTGCAAGCGGTCGAGCAGCACACGGATCTCAGTAATATCGTCCGGTTGGCTGAGTGCACGCAGCTTGCCAATCACCTGCAACATCGCGGCGCGGTTCTGCATGTCGCGGTCCAGGCGATCAACCATCATAAATGACACTTCAGCGAGGTCCCGGCCGACTTCATCGCGGATGCGTTGGCTAGCGTCCTGGCCAATCAGGCTACCGAGCATCCAGCTCAGTCCGGTGACTAACAGGGCAATCAACAGAGCAAAGCGGTTGCGTAGGCTACCCATGCTAAGGCAACTCCGTGGGGCTTGAGTCCGAGGCATCAAGCGGTTTCAAGAACTGAACCCAGTAAGGCTCCGGCGGATTGTTAGCAGTCTAGCTCAGCTGCGTTGCGCTCAGGCTAAGCGTCAGTGCCTCGTGGCTCTGTGGCGTTTCAATGCTTGCCGCCGGCTTGGGCAAACTCTAGAGTCCTACGCATCTGCGCGCGATCAGCATCTGGCTGGCCGGGTACGTTTAACCGAGTGGGGAATATTGTGAAGAACTGGACTGTGCGGCAACGCATCATCGCGAGCTTTTCCGTTGTGGTCGTGATTCTTTTGCTGCTCTCTGCCACGGCCTATTACCGTTTGGCCACGGTCGAGCAGGCCGCCACGCATGTGAGTACATCGGCCGCGCCGGGCATGCAGCAAGCCGGTTTGATGCGCTTGGCCTGGGCTGATCACCTTATGGAAAGCCAGCGCCTGCTGATGGTTGGCCGCGATAGCGTGGACGGGCTGAGCCTCAATGCAGATGAGCGCAAGGCGTTTGCGGAATTGTCTCAGCGGATGGACAAAACCTGGGCGGCCTACCAGAGCACCATCAACACTGAACAGGATCGTCTTGAAGCGCAGAATTTTTTAATTAAACGTGACCAGTATTTGGCGCTGCACGCGCAGTTACTTGAGCTGATTACATCGGGGCGCGACGTTGAGGCCTCACGCCTGGGTCGGGGCGAGTTGCTGTCAGCCTGGCTGGAGGCGCGGGCCGCCCTGACTCGACTGTTCGAGCTTAACCAACAGTATGCCGAGCAATCGGTGCAGCAAATTGTGACGGATGTCGAGGTGACCAAGTTGAGCTTGGTGCTGGCCATTCTCATTGTAATGGGCGTGGCGGCGCTGAGTTCGGTAAACCTGCAGCGGGCGATTAGCCAGCCTATTACGACGGTGGTGGATACCTTTAAGGTGCTGGGTTCAGGAGACCTTTCGGCGCGCCTGGCCATGGGCCGACGTGATGAGTTCAACGCCATCGAGGAAGGGTTCAACAGCATGGCGGACGAGCTCAAGGCTCTGGTGGCCCAAGCGCAGCGTTCGGCCGTGCAGATGACCACGTCGATCACCGAGATTGCGGCCACTTCCAGGCAGCAGCAAGCCACCGCTACGGAAACGGCCGCTACGACGACTGAAATCGGCGCCACCTCGCGTGAAATTACTGCCACCTCGCGTGATCTGGTACGCACCATGAGTGAGGTGTCCAGTACGGCTGAACACACCTCGGTGCTCGCCGGCTCTGGTCAGATGGGCCTGGCCCGCATGGAAGAGGTGATGCGTCATGTAATGGGGGCGGCTGACGTGGTGAATGCCAAGCTGGCGATCCTCAATGAGAAAGCCGGCAACATCAATCATGTGGTGACCACCATCGTTAAAGTGGCGGACCAGACCAACTTACTGTCCTTAAACGCGGCCATTGAAGCGGAAAAGGCCGGTGAGTACGGGCGTGGCTTCTCTGTAGTGGCAACCCAGGTTCGGCGCCTAGCCGACCAGACGGCTGTTGCTACCTATGACATCGAACAGATGGTGCGTGAAATCCAGTCGGCGGTGTCGGCGGGTGTTATGGGCATGGATAAGTTCTCTGAAGAGGTGCGTCGCGGTAACAGTGAGATGGCCCAGGTGGGCGATCAGTTGTCGCAGATTATTCATCAGGTGCAGGCTCTGGCTCCCCGCGTGCAGATGGTGGATGAAGGGATGCAAGCCCAAGCGACGGGGGCTGAACAGATTACTCAAGCCTTGGTGCAGTTGAGCGAAGCCAGCGGGCAAACGGTTGACTCGTTACGCCAAGCCGGCGCGGCCATTGATGAGTTGAATCAAGTGGCCGGTAGCCTGCGCAGCGGCGTCAGCCGATTCAAGGTCTGAGCATGAACACACCAAGTGCCGGCCAGGTATCACTCAGCCGTGAGGCTGGTGAGCTCTATTTACTGTTTAACCTGGATCAGGACCGCTACGCGCTCAATGTGCATGAAGTGGTCGAGGTGCTGCCATTACGTCGTCTGAAGGCGTTTCCGCAGGCACCTGCTTGGGTCGCTGGAGGCTTCGAGTACCGCGGCGCGTCAGTGCCAGTGATTGATTTACTGATGCGTGCCTGTGGTCGCCCCGCCGTTGCGCTGATCAGTACGCGTCTGGTCTTGGTGCATTACCGCCCAGCCAATCGTGTGCTCGGCCTGGTGTTGGAAAAAGCCACTGACACCCTGCGCCTGCAGGCCAGTGCCTTCCGTGATTCAGGCCTGAAACCCGGCGATGCGCAGTATCTGGGCGCGTTGCAAGATTCGCCCCTCGGGCTGATTCAGTGCATTGAGGTCGCCGGCTTGCTGCCCGCTGATGTGTGCGCGCTGTTGTTCCCCGCGCCGGGCGATGCCGCATGATTACTGAGGTGGAGGGGCTGCTCAAACAGTTGATCGGCCTGGAGGCTGAGTCGGTAGGGCGGGCGGTGGTAGAACGAGCCATGCGCCAGCGTATGGAGGCGCTGAGCCTTGCTACCGATACTGATTATTGGTTGCTCGTCAGTCGTTCGAGCAGCGAGCAACAGGCGTTGGTGGAAGCCGTCGTGGTGCCGGAAACCTGGTTCTTCCGTTACCCGGAGTCTTTTGTCACATTGGCCAACCTGGCGCTAAAACGTAAAGCCGCGCTGTTAGGCAGTCGTCCGCTGCGGATACTGAGTCTGCCGTGTTCCAGCGGTGAGGAACCCTACTCGATTGTGATGGCATTGCTGGACGCCGGTTTCGCCCCGGCCGCGTTCCAGGTCGAAGCGTTGGACGTCAGTGCCCGAGTGGTGGAGTTGGCGCGCCTTGGGCACTACGGGCGCAATTCGTTTCGCGGCCAGGACCTGAGTTTTCGCGACCGTTACTTCGCTGCCACGGCCAGCGGTTATCAGTTGCAGGCGCGGGTGCGTGATGGGGTCAAGCTGCGCTGTGGCAACCTGCTGGACAGCCACGTGCTGGGCGGCGAAGCGCCCTTCGATTTTGTTTTCTGCCGCAATCTGCTGATTTATTTTGATCGCCCGACCCAGAACGCTGTAGTGGATCGGCTGCAGGGCCTGTTGCACGAGGACGGCACCTTCTTTGTCGGCCCTGCTGAGGCCAGTTTGCTGACTCAGCGTGGTATGCGAGCCCTGGGCGCACCGCTGACCTTTGCCTTCAAGTGTGCGGTTGCGCCGCCTGAATTGGCCGCAGTAGCGCCAGTAATCGCGCCAGCCCCTGTTCGGCCGGTGCCGATGCCACAACCCCCTCGCGCACGAGCGAGCATGACGCCGGCCCCCGAACCTGCCGCGCGGCTCGACAGTGCCGCCAGTGCGTTGGCCAGAATTGCTGAGTTGGCGGATACCGGGCGCAGTGCTGAGGCGCTGCAAGATTGCGAACGTTATCTGCTCAAGCACGGCCCTAACGCGGATACGTTCTACTGGATGGGTTTGCTCAATGACATGGCGGGGCAGGGCGATACGGCGCAGGGTTACTACCGCAAAGCGCTTTACCTGGAGCCCGAGCATGTGGCGAGCCTGGTGCACTTGGCCGCATTGCTGGCGGCGCGAGGTGATCATGGCGGTGCCCAGCGGTTACAACAACGCGTAAGTCGTGCCAGCCCTTCAGGAGTGAAACGTGATGAGCGATAACCTGATGCTGGTGGAGAGCGCTGCAGCAATCGATGACTGCTGGAATCGTATCGGCGTGCAGGGCGATAAAAGCTGTGAACGCCTACGCGAGCATGTGCACTGCCGTAATTGTGAAGTGCACGCTGGCGCCGCGATTCGCCTGCTGGAGCGCTATGCGTCAGTGCAAGGTGATGTCGAGCCTGTTCTAGAAGAACAAGCCGTTGAGCGTTGTTCGCTGCTGGTATTCCGGGTTGCCGAGGAATGGTTGGCACTGGCAACGCGCGGGCTGGTTGAGGTGGTGGCGCAGATGCCGATTCATTCGTTACCCCATCAGCGTTCACGCAGCCTGCTCGGCGTGGCCAATGTGCGTGGCACCTTGGTGGCCTGTGTATCGCTTGGCGAACTCTTGGGCATCGCAACCGGCGCGGCATCGGCAGCGGGGCCACGCGTTATTGCGCGCATGCTGATCCTGGCTGGGCAAGGCGGGCCAGTGGTGATTCCGGTCGACGAAGTGGACGGTATTCATGCCATCCCCCTGCGCAGCGTGCAGCCGGCTGTGCGCGATGGTGGCCTGGCGGTCAGCCAGTTTGCCAGTGGCGTCGTGCAGTGGCAGGGACGCAGCATTACCCAGCTCGATGATGAGCTGCTGCGTCAGGCCATCAGCAGGAGTTTTGCATGACGCCCGATCAGATGAGGGATGCCTCGCTGCTGGAACTCTACCGCATGGAAGCAGATGCCCAGGCGCAAGTGCTCGATAGCGGCCTTTTGGTGTTGGAACGCGAACCCAATCATGCGGGGCAGCTGGAAGCCTGTATGCGGGCGGCGCATTCGCTCAAGGGCGCTGCGCGCATCGTCGGTTTAGAGGACGGGGTGAAAGTTGCTCACGCCATGGAGGACTTACTCGTTGCCGCTCAGGAAGGCTTACTGCGTTTAGTGCCTGAACAGATTGATGGTTTGTTGCAGGGCACCGACCTGCTACGTCGGGTGGGTGCGCAGGTGGTGGCGGACGCTCCATCGGCTGAACGGGTTGAGCAGTTGGTGAGTCTGTTGCAGCAGCAATTGGCGGCAGCGGTCCCCGCCCTGGGATTGGCTGCATCTGTATCTGCAGACGAACCCGCGGCGCAGGGCGCGCAGATGCCAGCCCTGGAGGCTTCTGCTGAGTCTGTCGAGGAGCCGCTGGATGATGGCCGTGGGCGGGTGTTGCGGGTCTCGTCCGAGCGTCTCGATCATTTATTGGACATGTCGGGTAAAGCCCTGGTCGAGTTTCAACGCATTCAACCGTTGGCTGACTCGTTGCAGCGGTTTAAACGTCAGCAGTCCTCGTTGCGACGTACCTTGGATACCTTGCGCGACGTGACCCTGGGCAGCTCGTTAGAGCCGCAGGCGCAGGCGCTGCTGGAGGAATCCAGGGCGCAACTGAATGAATGCCAGCAGCTGCTGCAGGAACATTTTGAAGCGTTTGATACGTTTGCCTGGGAGGGCGGCCTACGCAGTCGCTCGCTCTACGATGCGGCGTTGTCTTCGCGTATGCGGCCGTTGGTCGATGTACTGGTTGGGCGTGCGCGCATGGTGCGTGACCTGGGGCGCTCTCTCGGTAAGCAGGTACGCCTGGACATCGAGGGTGACGCTACACAAGTTGATCGCGATGTGCTCGAACGCCTGGACGCCCCCTTAACCCACTTGCTGCGCAATGCCGTTGATCACGGCATTGAGCCGCCCGAATTGCGTGCACGCAGGGGTAAGGAGCAGGAGGGCCGGCTGTTGCTGCGCGCGCGTCACCGTGCCGGCATGCTGGTGCTGGAATTGAGTGATGACGGCGCCGGGGTTGATGTGGAGCGCCTGCGCGAAGTGGTGGTGACGCGTAAGTTTGCCAGCGCCGAAACGGCGGCAAGGTTGAGTGAGGACGAGCTGCTGGCGTTTTTATTCTTGCCTGGCTTCAGCCTGCGTGACCAGGTCACCGAGGTGTCCGGGCGGGGTGTAGGGCTCGACGCGGTGCAGCACGAACTACGTCAATTGCGCGGCAGCGTGAGCCTGACGCATCGGCGTGGCGAGGGCAGTACCTTTATGCTGCAAGTGCCACTGACCCTGTCGGTGGTGCGCAGCCTGGTGGTGGAGGTTGCAGGTGAGGCCTATGCCTTCCCCCTGGCGCATATCGAGCAGATGCTGCGGGTGAGCGCAGAGGATGTTGTGCAGTTGGAGGGGCGTCAGCATTTCTGGCATGGCGATCGCCATGTCAGCCTGATCGCCGCCAGCCAGTTATTGCAGCGTCCCGAGGGGCGTACCGAAGAGGCTGGCATCCCTCTGGTGCTGATCCGTGAACGCGACAACCTCTATGGCATTGCCGTGGAGCGTTTTGTTGGCGAGCGCACACTGGTGGTCATGCCGCTTGATGCGCGGCTGGGCAAGGTCCGCGATGTCGCGTCCGGCGCCTTGCTGGATGACGGCTCACCGGTGTTGATTCTCGACGTTGAGGATTTGTTCAGCTCGATTAGTAAGCTCTTGGGCAGTGGCCATCTGGAACGGGTTGACCGGCGCAGCCAAGGTGCTCAAGAAGCCACGCGCAAGCGTGTGCTGGTGGTCGATGATTCCCTGACGGTACGTGAGCTTGAACGCAAGCTGTTGCTCAGTCGAGGCTATGACGTGGCGGTAGCCGTGGACGGCATGGATGGTTGGAATGCGCTGCGTGATGAACACTTTGATTTGCTGATAACCGACATCGACATGCCACGCATGGATGGTATCGAGCTGGTGACACTGCTACGCCGCGATAGCCGGTTGCGCACGTTGCCGGTGATGGTGGTGTCCTATAAGGATCGCGAAGAAGATCGCCGCCGAGGGCTGGATGCCGGCGCTGATTACTACCTGGCCAAGGCCAGCTTTCATGACGAAGCCCTGCTTGATGCGGTGCAGGTGCTAATAGGCGAGGCACAGGGATGAGAATCGGAATAGTCAACGACATGCCGCTGGCAGTCGAGGCGTTGCGTCGTGCGTTGGCGCATGCCCCCGAACATCAGGTGGTCTGGGTGGCCGGCAGCGGCGCGCAGGCCGTGCGGCGTTGCCAGGAAGACACCCCCGATCTGCTGTTGATGGACCTGCTGATGCCTGATATGGATGGCGTTGAGGCCACCCGGCAGATCATGGCGCACACCCCTTGCGCCATCTTGATCGTCACCTCGGATGTCGAGCGCCACGTCAGCCGTGTATTTGAAGCCATGGGGCATGGCGCGTTGGATGTGGTGGCGACGCCTGCGATGGGTGACGCACGGTTGCCGGATGCTGCCGTTTTGCTGCGCAAGATTCATAACTTGGGCCTGCTGTTGGGGCAAAAAACGGCTCGTAAAGCGCCCGAGCCAGCCCAGCGTGACCGCAACAGTTGTCGCCAGCGCTTGGTGGCTATTGGTGCGTCGGCGGGTGGGCCGGCATCCTTGGTTGAGTTGCTCAAGCAGCTCCCACAGGGTTTTCCCGCCGCCGTGGTGCTGGTGCAGCACGTTGACGAGACATTTGCTGCCGGCATGGCGCAGTGGCTGGCCAGTGAGTCAACATTGCCGGTGCGCCTGGCTCGCAAAGGTGATGTGCCGCAAGCGGGAACGGTGTTGCTGGCGGGCAGCAATGACCACCTGGTTCTGCAGTCCAATGGCGAGTTGACCTACTGCGCCGAGCCCAGTGCGCACATTTACCGGCCCTCGATTGATGTGTTTTTTGACAGTGTGGTGGCCAATTGGGCCGGTGATTCCATCGGTGTGCTGCTTACCGGCATGGGACGGGACGGCGCTCAGGGGCTTTTGAGCATGCGTCGTCGTGGTTTTATGACCATTGCTCAGGATCAGGCCAGTTGTGCGGTCTATGGCATGCCCAAAGCGGCAGCGCAGATTGATGCGGCCGTGGAAATATTACCCTTGGCCGATATAGGCCGACGGCTGGTGGCGTTGTTTGATTAATGGCTGCAGGGGGCTAAGTGCGCGTGGATGTTGCAGGGTCTATAACGATAATGGGCGCTAAGCCTGGAGAGAGTGGTATGCAGAGTTTTCCTCAACTTAGCGGTGGTCAGGAGGATGCACCGATATCTACTCCGTTGATGGTGTTGCTGGTAGACGATCAGGCGATGATTGGTGAGGCCGTGCGTCGGGCCTTGGCGACTGAACCAAACATTAGCTTTCACTTCTGCTCGGACCCTCTGCAGGCGGTGGCCTTGGCCGAGCAAATAAAGCCGACGGTGATTTTGCAGGACCTGGTCATGCCAGGGGTCGATGGCCTCGAACTGTTGGCCCAGTACCGCAGCCGCCGCACGCTGCAGGATGTGCCCATTATCGTGCTGTCCACCAAAGAAGACCCCAAGATCAAAAGCGCTGCATTCACCCGGGGGGCTAACGACTATCTGGTCAAATTGCCCGATGTGATTGAGCTGGTAGCGCGCATTCGTTACCACTCGCGCTCCTATCTGGCCCTGCAACAGCGTGATGAAGCGTTTCGTGCCTTACGTGAGAGCCAGCAGCAGTTGCTGGAGACCAATCTGGTACTGCAGCGCTTGATGCGGTCTGACGGCCTCACGGGCCTGGCCAATCGTCGGCATTTTGATGATTGTTTGAACAGCGAGTGGGCGCGCGCGCTGCGTGAGCAAAGCGAGTTGTCGTTGCTGATGATTGATGTGGACTACTTCAAGGCCTTCAATGACCGCTTTGGGCACGTGGAAGGCGATGAAGCTTTGCGCCGAGTGGCAACTTGTTTGAGCGACATGTGCAGTCGCTCTTCAGACCTGGCAGCGCGTTATGGCGGCGAGGAGTTCGTCATGATCCTGCCGGGCACCTCGCGGGGCGGGGCACGCTTGTTCGCGGAGAAAGTGCGGCTTTGCGTACAGGCTTTGGCGATTCCCCATGAGCAACCCGCCCCGATGTCGACCGTCAGCATCAGCCTGGGTGTTGCCACACTTACGCCGCGTATGGACATGGAGCCGACTTGCCTGGTCGAGCTGGCTGATCGGGGCTTGTACCTGGCCAAACAGAATGGGCGTAATCAAGTGGGCATCGCGGAGCCAGATTGAGGCGCGATGCAGGGCGAATGGTCGACCGCTAGCCGCCTAGCGGTGTTCGTGGTGGGCTGCCAGCGCGGCGTTGACTGGGGTATACTCGCCGGCTTTTCTGAAACTTCGGGGCCACGGTCAGGTTGCCGTGTCCGATCAGCCGCCGTGAGGCTGGCTATCGGACCGCACCGGGCTGCTGTACACCTCTAATCGCCTGCGAGTGCCGACCATTATGGAAATCAACCCGATCCTCAACAGCATCAAGGATCTGTCCGAGCGCACCCTGACCATTCGGGGGTATCTTTGACTACGATCACAAACATGATCGTTTAGTCGAAGTAAACCGCGAGCTCGAAGATCCAAACGTCTGGAACAATCCTGAGTACGCTCAGAATCTGGGCCGCGAGCGCGCCACCCTGGCGCTGATCGTTGACACCCTTGATGACCTGCACAGCAGCCTTGCCGATTCGCGTGATCTGCTCGACATGGCCGTTGAAGAAGACGACGAAGGCGCTGTGGCTGATGTGGTCAGCGAAGTTGAGCGCCTGCGCGATATCCTCGAAAAGCTGGAGTTCCGCCGCATGTTCAGCGGCGAAATGGACCCCAACAACGCCTACCTCGATATCCAAGCGGGCTCCGGCGGCACCGAAGCGCAAGATTGGGCCAACATGCTGTTGCGCATGTACCTGCGCTGGGCCGATAAGCGTGGCTTCGATGCCACCATCATGGAACTGTCCGCGGGTGAAGTGGCTGGGATCAAAGGCGCCACTCTGCATATCAAGGGTGAATACGCCTTTGGCTGGCTGCGTACCGAGATCGGCGTGCACCGCTTAGTGCGCAAAAGCCCGTTCGACTCCGGTAACCGCCGGCACACCTCGTTTACTGCGGTGTTCGTCTCGCCGGAAATCGATGACAACATCGAGATCGAGATCAACCCGTCTGACCTGCGTATCGACACCTATCGTTCATCCGGTGCCGGTGGTCAGCACGTAAACACCACAGACTCGGCGGTACGTATCACCCACGTACCGAGTAACACTGTGGTCTGCTGCCAGAACGAGCGCTCCCAGCACGCCAACAAAGACACCGCGATGAAGATGCTGCGTGCGCGTTTGTACGAGCAGGAAGTGCAAAAGCGCAACGCCGCCTCGCAAGTGCTGGAAGACTCCAAGTCAGATATTGGCTGGGGCCATCAGATTCGCTCTTACGTGCTCGATGCGTCGCGAATCAAGGATCTGCGCACCAATATTGAGCGCAGTGACTGCGACAAGGTGCTTGATGGCGACATCGATGAATATCTGGTGGCAAGCCTGAAACAAGGGCTGTAACCACCGCGTGATGGTTTTAGGCAGGTTGGCCGGTGCGCCGTTCAACCTTCAGCCGGGGCCACGCCCAACCAACGATTTACAGGACTGACGAACGACCATGAGCGACCAACAACTCGACCCGCAAGCCCTTTCCCACGAAGACCAGCAGCAGGAAGAAAACAAGCTGATTGCCCTGCGCAAAGAAAAGCTTGCTGCCATCCGTGCGCAGGGCAACGCCTTCCCCAACGATTTTCGCCGTGACAACTACTGCGCCGACCTGCAGAAACAGTACGCCGAGAAGACCAAGGAAGAGCTGGCCGAGGCTGCCATTCC
>Ga0070747_1001376_pt1 | contig 11909 bp, 6 predicted proteins | sample VirMetDEL_Mar_31_FD_77321 | JGI IMG/M metagenome (GOLD analysis project Ga0070747, IMG submission 77321) | Aqueous microbial communities from the Delaware River and Bay under freshwater to marine salinity gradient to study organic matter... | ecosystem: Environmental > Aquatic > Marine > Coastal ...
CAGCAAGAGCAAAGTCTGCCGAGCCTTTAGGTCCAAGCTGGTTAAATAATACGTTAAAATCTTTTTCATAAACTCCACTTATATTTTCCCAAGAAGCGTTTCGATTTTTAATTTTATATTCTTTTATTTCTTTAACAGCGGCTAAATAAGCATTTTGTCCAGTAAAGTTTTGTTTAGCAATAGCAAAGTCAGACCAAGCTTTTGAATTATTTTCACCGTCTGTGTAATTAAACGTGCCATCTTCGTTTAATGTCATGCTAGAGTATAAACTGCCGTTTTGTAAGTTTTCAAAAGTTAATTGATCAACACCTAGCGTTGCTGGAGAAAATGTAGGATCATCTAGTGCTTGTTTTCTTTTAACAGCAATATCTTCTAGTGTATTGCTTAAATTTTCAAATCTAGTGTTTACGCTGTTTATAGTTTCAACAGCGTCTTTATATCTTTGGCTTTGTGGATTTATACCAGATGCAATAACTTTAGTAGCATCTGTATATGCTTTTTTATTATTAGTTAAATATTCAGTTACTTGGCCTCTAAGTTCTTCTGGTACTTTGTCTATAGGTACACCAGCTGGCATAGCAGCTGTCAAAGCAGCTGTTGCAGCTTTACTATTAGCTAGCATGGTTTCTAGCGGTTTAGTTGCACCACCTACAAAAGCTTCAAATCCACTTTGTTGGTCTTTAGGCGTTGTAGCACCTGATTTTCTCCCTAATTCGTAAAAATTTATTGCCATAATTACCCGTCTATTGTTAAATTATTAAATCTATTTGGATTAAATTGTCCTGTTTGTTGAGAAAAACCAAACTTTCTTCTTTGAAAATCTTCATAAGAATTTATTTTTGGAGGCGCGTAATTTAAACCTTCTACACTACCTCTTTGTAGTGTTGTCGGAATATTTTCTGCTACATCTGAAACTGTTTCCCTACCTAAAAATGTGTCCATACTAAATCCATCTTTTGTAAATCCACCGCCTGAAGCAAATCCTTGTATTCCAGCGCCTAATATACTACCAACACCACCCATCATTTTTTGGTTTTGAGCTTGCATTGCACCTCTAAAATCTCTTTGTGCTTGCTGTCTACCAGCTTGTAAGTCTATTAAATTCATTTGTCTTTGGTTTTCATTTTGCTGCCTTAAATAATCTCCATAACCAATAGTTTCTTGAGCTTGTTGTGTCATACGCTGAACATTCATAGCCCCTTGAGCTGAAGCTCTTTGATTTGCAGCTTCTTGCTGACCTATACTAGCAGATATTTGCTGCCCTTGAACCTGTTGTTGATTTGCTAATACCTGCGCTAAACCAGCTATACCACTACCACCAGCAGCACTTCTTAGATTAGACAGTAAGTTTGCTCTAGCTTGCTGGCCTTGCTGAGCTTGAAACTGAGCTTGTTGTTGGTTAACAGTTAAGTCTTCAAAAGTGTTTTCAAACGTAGTGTTTAGGTCTTTGTAAGGATTTGTTATTTCTAAACTTTTAAGATCATCTCTCATTTCTCTATACTGCCCTTGTGCTCTTTTATTTTCTCTCCTTAATCTTTTTCTTTCTTGTATACCACCAATAATAGAAGTAGCGCCTTGTATTACACCTAATCCAAGCGATACAGCGCCAATAAATTTAGCCGGACTTTTCTTTTTACCTACTGGCATAATATTTTATTTTTTAAATTCATGTTCATTTATTTATAATTACACTTTTTATGCGTTATTTACTACTTTGTATGATCTCAGAACCAACAGCAAACAACTCTGATTCTGTTGTTGAGTTATTTTTCATTTTAACCTCTGCATAATAACCTGTTAAACCAGACGTGTTGACAGCCGCGTCTTTAGAAAACAAAAGCATATAGTGGTCTAAATCATCTTCATCAATATGAGTACTACCAACGTCAACAGTTATAGTGTTCGTAGATGTGCTTATAGCCGTAACATCACCAAGCTGAACTAAACTACCGTTGTTTGATGAAAAACCTCCTGATGATGATAAAGGTACGTAATATGTTGTATCGCCAATACTAAGCGAATCACTTAAACTACTACCTATTGTTATTGTTATTGTTGCCATATTATGATACTGTTAAAATAGTGTCTAAATTAATTGTTAGTGTGTGGTCTGATGTTCCAAAATTAGTTATAGCAAGATCAAATGCTAATGTAGCGCTTCTGCTACTACCGGTAAATGTAAGAGGCGTGTTATCAGCTAAAGTTTGATCAGCACTTAAAGTTACTGTGTTTGTACCAGTGTTAACAGCATCTACATGTGGAGCTACAGCAGCGGCGTTTATACCTCTACCGCTAACAAAAGTTGTTGAAGCTGCTTTTATTCCAGCAACGCTATCTACAACAACAACACCGTCGCTACCATCTACAGACGTGTCATTAACAAGTGTTGTTACAGGCGTAAGCTTAGCCGCGTTTAAAAGATAACCACTAGTTACTTCATCTACACCTAACAATTCAAACTCACAACCACTAATTACCCTACTAGTTTCAGAGCCACCATATGTAAAAGTTATACTAGCATCATCAGCCATACCACCACTACCTTGAGCGTTTTGAGTAACACCAACAGTCACAGTGTTTGCAATATTGTCAATAGAAACTATTCTTGCACTACCAGTTACACCAGTACCTGTCATCTGCATACCAACAACAAGATTAGAAACATCGTCAAAAGCTACTGTTGTGCTTTCTGCTTGGTTTCCGTTTTTAACTTTCACAATGCTTGATCTAAAGTCTAAAGCGTGCATACCACCCGCGTTTGTAGTGTAACCTCTAGCAAAAGTAAAAGAGTTAGCGTTTAGAGATAAGTCATAAGAAAAACTTTTAACCAGTCTTTGTTTAGAGTTTCTTTCACCAGTTATTGTAATATTTGCTGATGGTGGGTCTGCAGCGTAAGTCGACGCTGAAGATAATGCTATTGTTATTGTTATTGGTTTAAACTGTTTTATACTTAGCGTATATAAATTTTCATTAGTTGTGTCTTGAACAGAGCTGTTTAAAGTTGTGCCTTTAGAAAGGTTTGGTGAAAGCTCTACGGTATAAGTATCGTCAGCACTTATATTTGGAAAGTTAATAAAACCAATATGCTGACCTGTACTATCTATTTCTTGGTTTGTTAACTCGGTTGCAGAAGAAGTAAATGTATTTGTTGTAAAGTCGTATGTTGTGTCAGATCCAGAAGGATTATCTTTAGTTATTTTTAAATTAAACTTTGCAGTAACATCTCCTTTTACAACAAAACTTCTAACAGCACCAGTAGATATAATATCATTAGTATCAAGCTCAAAAGATTTTATTTCTAAAAGAGCATTGTTATGTACGTTGGTTGCTGCTAAAGGAAAAGCTTTTGTAGTGTGATCAAATATAATTATATCACCTAAAGAATTTACAGTATTAGTATATTTTATTAAAAAAACTTTTGCAGTTACCCTGTTGTTAGAATCTTTTGTTACAGTTTCAGTTATATCATAAGCCGTAGCGTAAGGAGTTCTTATATTATAATATGGCTCTTTAAAATAGTAATAACCTGTAGACGCTGTAAAAGTTATTGTAGCAATAGTAACTTGAACACCGCTGTTAGGCGTTAAAGCGTAATTTGTATTTGATCTGTAATTACTAGTAGTTGTAGACGCTGTAACGTTTGTACCGGCAGCTATAGAAACAGTGTGATTAGTGTCTATATCTACAATACTATTTAAGTTTATTGATAGTGCCATATTAGTTTGCTGTTGTGTGAGATGATATTGTACCTAAACCTTGAACTGAAAACTCTCCAGTATCTAAATTACTTAGACTAGTTGTGTCGCCTTTAATAAAGTTAAACCATTTGCCTTCTTTTTCTATAAATTCGTTTACAATTCCACTTTGTTTGTCTGTTGATATAGACTCTACATGCCAACCTGTTTTTGCTGTTAAATTGTAGTACTCACCTTCAGAAGTGTTTGTATTTGCATCAACTTTGGCTTGTGTTCCTTCGTAGCTTATAGTTTTAAAAGTTTTTATTATGCTTGGTTGTTGGTTAAATATCAATGTAACGTCAGAAAAGTATTGTGTGCCATAAAAGTTATTATAAGTTGTATTTTTATGATGCCACCAAATTTTTGAATTACTACCTTCTTTTGCAAATGTGTAATAATTATTTGCTACACTAACACCTTGTTCTGGTATAAAAGATTTAAAACTAGTCCAACCTTTAACATTTTCTTTATACGATAAAGTATAATTAGAACTACCTTTTAAAGTTATATTGTATTCTTTTTTACTGTTGTCATAAGTACCAAGAATACTTGTTGATGATTTTAAATTATCTTTAAAAAAGTCTGACATGCCAGCATCAGATATTGGTGTTAATCCATCCATAGATAATCTAATAACAGAACCTCTTTGCTTATCTGAAAAATATGATCTATAATTTTGTGAAACAAAAGACTCTGGATTTTTTGATATACCGTAGTTACCAGCGTAAGGTATTGTTTGACCTAACACGTTAGAGCTTGCGGTAACGTTTATGTTTCCATCAGCGTTAAATAAAGCATCTTTATTAGCTTGTATTGCTAACACTCTATCTTCACATAGTGTTAATAAATCACCACTTCTATCTGATTTTGAGTGTAGTTTTTGTATGCTACCATATTCTGGGTTAACATCTTTTGTAATTTTTTCTGCAGCAATAAATTGGTTAGTATTGTTTACGCCACTAGTAGAGTTGTAAATACCAGAGTATATTAAACCATATTTTCTTTGCTCTTCTTCGTAGTCACCTTGCAAAGTAGTAGATGCTCTAGGGTTTTTATCTACAACAACTTGATTAAAATCATCTTTTATTCTATTAGACTCTACACCATTACCAAAGCTATAACAATTAAACCAAGGCAGTTCGTGAAAAACATCGTGATTACCAACACTTATAAAATCACTAGCCTCGTAATAAATATCTAAATCTATATCTGTTTTTGGTTGAGTTTCAAATATTGCAGGATCAGATGATGTTAATTGATTTTTATCATCTAAAGATGGCTCTACAAACTCTATAAATTGTGGCGTGTCTTCATCCATTAAAGTTGAGCTTGCACTTGCTGTTTTGTTAAGAGGATCGTAATTAGTGCCAATACCTGGTGCTTCTTCTATTTCCATAGTCCAAGTTAACCTTCTATTTGTAGCAAGACCAAAGTTTGTTTTTTCTATGTTTAATGATAATGGCCCATAAATAACACTAGGCGTTACCGTGTTAGTTGTTATTGTTCTAGTACTAATATCAATTTGCTCAGAAACATCAAAGGCACTTGGTGATATATTAGTTGTTAAATCAGCTACTCTTACCACAGTACCACTAGCGCCCACAGAAACAATAGAAGTAAGTCCATTAGCACCTACAAATTCTGGATACGCAGTGTGATTCCATCTTCTTTCTTTTCTTATTTTTTTTATTGTATAAGTTTTTTCATTAACATCACCGCTAAATCTAAAACTACTACCAACTTTTAATTTTTTAACAAACTCTTGCTCGCTAGCGTGGTTTGAATTATTAGGACTTCCAACAGCCCAAGCGTCGTTCCAAGAAGAAGCTGTATCAATATTATTTTTGTCAATATCTTTTGTTCCACTACTTGACCATATTTTAGAATAAGAAAGCTCCATGTAGTAGTTGCCGCTGGTAAACCAAGTATCTGGCGTAGAGTTATCAAACTTTTTTTCTGTACCATCTGCTTGAAAAATACCTCTACCGTATCTAGTAGAAAATTCTGGTGAAACTGGCTGGTTGTTATACGGCGCTGCAGAATTAGTTTGGTGATTCCAATAGCCTGGAGATTTATACTCTCCATCAGCAGGGGAGTTTTTGTCTAAAGGTTGTTTTCCTATATAAGCAACTTTATCTATAAAAAAGTTTTTTCTTGTGCTGTTATTATCATCTTGAAGAGGAGATATTTGCCAACTACCATATAGTTTAAACTTTAATATTCTATTCCACTTTAAAACAGCTTCTTCAGACATTCTAAATAAATATCTAGTAGTACTATCTTGATATAAAGTTCCTCTTGCCGGTGAGTAAGAACTATCACCTGAATTATCAAAATCATCACTACCGTTAAAAGGAGGGTCATTAGTTATTGTTGTTTGAACTAAAATGTTTTCTGCAGTTTTTTGATACCTTGTAGCTGTTCCAAACCCAATTCCAACAGCACCGTCATCTGAGGCGTACCAGGCTTCTGCTCTAGACACTATACCAACATTATCTTCAGCTAAAAACGCTTGTGACAAAACAAAATCTCTTAAATTATCATCAAGCAAAAGTTTTACAAAAAATCTACCTTCAAACTCTGGTTTTAATTCATCTTTTTCTTCTGCTACAATTAAAACAACACCTGTGTTTAAATTATTACCGTTCATTATCCAAGACGCGTCGTAATCATCTATTGGTTTGTTTAAATGAAAAACATAATAATCTACTCCATTAATTTCTTTAGTAGATAGCAAGTCTACAGTATAATATTTTGTTACATTAACACCGTCTTTAAATTGTAAAGCTAGCTTGCTTACATCTTCTAATGGAGCACCATCATCATTGTTAAGCCAAATATCTTTTTTTATTGCTAAAACTTTTTGATCATCTGCAGGTCTATAGTTAGTATCACCAAACAAAGTGTTAATACCACCAGAAGAGTTTAAACCACTACCACTACCAAGAGTATTTCTACTTAATCTTATAAAGTTTGGCGCTTCATTTTCTATAGCAAGCACTTTGTACGTGGCTGATTCTTCAATTACAGCTGGACCTTCTATTTGTTTTTTTAGTACTAAATAAGTTTCTTCATCAATTTTATTTCTTTCTGACGAAGGAAAAGAAAGCCAAACATTATCATCTAAAGACTTGTATATTCTATCCATAGCAATGTTATAGTACTCAGAAGAAGTTTCTTTTATAAAAAATTTAAACGAATGTGCAAAACCTGGAATATTATTTTGTAATTTTACTTTTATAGAGTTTTGATTAACACTATCAGACTTAGGAACTTTTAAAGCAGCGGTTTCGTCAGTAAGCACTGGCGTTTGTCTACCAAACTCATCAGCATAAACAACACCTAGCTGATAATTTCTTTGTGATTTTATTGACTTTTTATTAGGTTCAAAAACTTGCTTACAACTAAAGTTAGATATTTGGCCTTTCCAATTGTTAGTGCTAGACAAAGACTGTATGTTAAATGTCTTGCCAGAGGCATACAAACTGTTAAAACTATTTGTGTTTAAAGATTCTATTTTAAGCGTGAAGTCATACTCGCCATTAGAATTAATGTCTTTAATAGCATAGTAAGCAGATCCAATTAACGAAAGCCTTACTGTTCCTTGTATATAGTTTTCAACTTTAAGTTTTATCCTATAAGTTTCATTGTTTTCAAAAGTTAAATTTTGATGTATCTTATGAAACTGAGTTACTCCGTTGCTAGCGTTACTTTCTTCAAATCCACCACCTAAAAACCAATACCCATAATAATCTACTAGGCCCCAAGAAGAATCAAAAGTCCAACCATCAACTTCATTTCCGGTGTTAGCATTGTCTGGTGTTACTAAAGGATTTTTTAACATTTCTGTTGACTCAAACCTTCTATAGTCTACTAACGCATCTATTTGAGGCTTTATTTTATCACCAAAATCATCTTTTAAATTGTAATTTTGTAAATAATTACCATATATAACTCTGCTTCCAGTAACACTTTGTGCTAATGCTTTTCTAGGAACTGCATCCCAATGTCTTAGTATTTGATTTGAAGGTATTGCAGCATATATGTTTTCAGATGTTATAGTATATTTTCCTTGAAAATTAAGACTGTTATTAACAGTGTTCCAAGCATTTGTACCGCCATTTATAGCTATATCAGAACTACTTATACTATCTATAGTATATATAACAGGAGAGCTTGATTCTTTGTATAAAATATCTATTTGGACAACTTCTTTAGGTAAGTTTAATGGAATAAAATCTTTTATTACTAACTCTTTAGTTTGGTTAACCATACCAGTGTTATAACCTTCTATAGTTTCGTATTTAAAATCACCTGGAGAAAAAGCAACATCTGAAAAAGGTGATATAGTAGAGTATTCACCATCAACATATTTCCATCTAACCGCAACTCTAATAAACTTTTCTTCAAAAAGATTTTTAGCAATATCTTCTAAAACAATATTATAAGTTTGTAAGCTTGAAGGATTTGTTGACTCTTTGTTAAGAACAGATAAAGTTATAGTATTACTATTAATAGTCTTTACTCTAGCTCTTACGTGAAACTCAATTGGTGATGGATTTATACCGCTACCAAATAATATAGTATCGTTAGACTTATAATTTGCAACTGCATTTGTAGTTATTTCTATTTCATCTCCAGCGCTAGTGTCGTTAAAATTAAAAGACGTACTTGTTGATATTACACCAGATCTTGCTAAAACATTTAAATCAATAACGGGTGATGTTTGTGGATTTTGTTTTATAACAGTAATATCTTTTTCTTGATAATAACCAGTGTCAACATCGTTTACTATTAATTTAGTCGACTTGTTTAAACTAGAAGCATCAGTACCGGCTAAAGCTCTAGTTAAGTTTATTTTTTTAGGCTCTGTGTTGTTGTCAGTCCAAAACAACAAGTCATCAATAATATTTAAACCTGTTATTAGTTTGTTTTTGTCAAATCTTAAAACTCTATTTTTAAACTGGTTGTTTGCGTAAGCAAAAACACCATAGCTTTCTGGTATTTGCCAACTAAACTCTAGCCAAGAAGGGCCAAATCCACCGGCAAAAGCATAGTTACTATCCCAGGTTATAGTTGTGCCTGATATATTAGTTATTTTTCTCCATGTAGAGCTAATTGATCCAACAAATTTAACATACATGCCAATAGATAAATTTGCAGTTGCAGTACCACCTAAATCTTTACTGGCGCCTGAAAAACTACCAGACACCCAATCAGAAGGAGTAGGATGTTTTTCTAACCAAAAATCAATAAAAACAGGTGTTACAGTGTGTGTGTTTGAAGTTCCGCTATATACACTTTTGTATATAACATCTTTATAGGTAAGTATAGAAGAAGGAGCGCTGTTTGACCAGTCATTGCTGTTAGCAACTAGCCAATAAGCAGCGTTGTTTGATTCGTCGGTTATAGCACCAACACAAACTCCAGAAGTAGATATGGTCGTGGCGCTTGCAATAGGTAACGCACTGTTACCTAACAAACTTTGAACAGTGCCAATATCATCAGCTTCAGATGTTGAAACTTGGATGTTATTTGCATCTCTATACTGTCCATTTTCTACTAGTCTTTCATCAAAGTCTTTATTCATCTTACCTTGATTAAAAGCATGTTTAATCTCTGGCATATACTAGTGTTTTATTTGTTTAGATTTACCTCTAAGTATTTGAGTTAATTCTTCTATTTTTAAATTTGATAATCTTAATTTTGCTTGTCTTACAGCTGCAAACTTATCTTTTTGAAATCTACGAACTATATATTCTTGAACGTTAGCTCTTGTAGACATTATAGCGTACGCTATACATTTATACATAGCTTCTTCTGCAAACTTATGTACTTGCATTTCTGCGTCAGTACCTAAACTATCGCTTATGTATTTTAAAGCTAAAGTTCTACCAGAAAGAAATGAGCTAAAATGTATTTTACCCGTAAGCTCATCTATATAAAAAGAGCCATTGTCTTGCGCGTGCTGAGGGTCTATACCATACCTTTGGCCTTCAGCAATCCAATGTGTATTATCTTCATAATCATCTGTTGTAGTTGTTGAAATATGAGCCTTGTAACTTTCCCACGTTGAAGACGAGTTGTCTGTTGTTAAGTTAGTACCATCAGTAGTGTAACTACCATCTGTATCTTGCGTTATATCTAATGGGTTTGAAGTTTTTATTGTAGGGTATAAAACATGCTCTATACCAGCAGAGTCTGCCCAAGTTAATTTAACGTAATTAACGTAATCTTGTGGCAATACCATTTGCAGTGTAGCTGGTACTTCTATTTCTTGTGATTTTGTAGATTTAAAAGTATCAAAAGACAATTCTTGTAAAGCTCTTTGAGCGTGAAAAGCAACATCAGCCCTTTTAACTTTTGATATTATTTTATCTTCACCTACATAAGCTATTATAAATTGATTAATAATATGCTCTAAAGAAGTAAATTGATAAGTACCAAAGCTTGAGCCACCATAATAGCTATGTTGAGTTTGATTGTCTAGTAATCCCATTTATTTATTGTTTTTCTTGTTGAATATTTTTAACGTCTTCTTGAGTAGCAATTTGATATACAGAAGTGTCTTTTATAGAAATACCAACTAAAGCTAATATTTTTATTATTAAATTGTTTTCTTCTGAAGCGTGAAGCTGAAAGTCTTGTAAATCACCAGCACTTGCGTTGTACAAAGCTTTGCCAACAATAACTGTGTAAGTCCATTTTACAGTTGCTGGTTTTTTGATATAGTTACAAGTTACATTAGCTGTAGTGTAAGAAGTTCCTGGTGACGCTGGAAAAAGCTTTAATAAAGTTTCAGATTTTTTAACATATACAGGTCTTGTTTCCACTGGCGCATACAGTGCAGTTCTTGACATGTACTCTAAATCTTTTTTACTTACCTTTTCTATTTCAACATCATAACCCGCTCCGCCGTAAAATACAGTTCCTAGTCTATAAACATCAGTTGGTAGTGTTAACTGGTTACCACTTGCTGCAGACATAGCTACTTTAAACTGATCAAATATAGCTATTTTTTCTTCTAACAAGCTTATCATATCAGAATATTCAGTTTCATTACCTGAAACTCTTCCAAACTGGTTTATGTCATAAAAATATTGCTCAAATATATCCATCTGAGCTTGATTAGCAAATAAGTTAAACTCTTGAGGCGTTATATAACCTCTTTGCTCTTTATTAGCTATTGCTAATACTTTTTGATATACTGTGTTTACACTTACTGCCATATTTTTTTATTTGTAGTTTGCGATCGCCCCGAAGAGCGACCGCTCCTACAGTTTGATTAATTTAATCGTTTTTCTATATTTGAATAGATTTCCATACCTTCATCAGTTTTGAACCAATGTGCTAAAGCAGTGTATGGGTGTTCATCAAATGGAACGTTCATTAGTTTTCTATCATTAGATCCCCATGAAAAAGTTCTTTGGTCTTGAGATAATTTCAATATACCTAGCTCAGTCGCTTTAATACCAAAGTTTCTAAGCTGTACATTGTCATCAGAAGCTAATTCTAAAAACAAATTAGGATTGTTTCTAGCAAACACAAGTAAATCACGTTTAAGCTCTTTAGAACTCATCTTAGTAACTCCAGAACCTTGTTCTACACGTAGTATAGCTTCAGCCATATCTACATCCATATCTCTAGCAGCTAAAATAGCATCTGCTTCTAGTTCTAAAATTTCTATTTCGTTACCTGCATTAACTTCTGGCTTCCACTCTTCGTAAATTACATCTTTTTGTGGGTGGTATAAAGAAAGAAGTTTTTGTAAAACAGTTTTTTCTCTACTAACGTGAAGAGCGCCGTTTCTAAAAATAATGTGTGATAATCTTTGATCACCTTTCATTTCATCTACAAAAGGAGTTTTTTGATTTTCACAATACTTCAATTCTCTTTCGTAGCCTTTTTCTTCGTCAAACCAATATATGTTAGCGGACCTAACCATTTGAGATAAAGGTTTTTTACTTCCTTTAATGTAATAAACTCTATCTTTAATTTCCCAACCATCTCCACTTTTTTTGTGAACAGGTTCTTTTCTTTTTGGTTTTAGTGTTTCAACTACTGGAGTTTCAACAACAGGTACCTCTACCTCTTGTGTTTTTTGTTTTTTTGCCATAATATAATATATAATAAAATTAATAAATAAAAGGACCGAGGCCGAAGCCCCGGTTC
>Ga0070747_1001377_pt1 | contig 11908 bp, 7 predicted proteins | sample VirMetDEL_Mar_31_FD_77321 | JGI IMG/M metagenome (GOLD analysis project Ga0070747, IMG submission 77321) | Aqueous microbial communities from the Delaware River and Bay under freshwater to marine salinity gradient to study organic matter... | ecosystem: Environmental > Aquatic > Marine > Coastal ...
AAGAGATTGCAAAAGACTACGTAACCAAAAACGAATTAAAAGATGACATGGGAATCCTCATGGATAGAATAGATAAAATCGGAGAAAAGCTTGACAAACTCTTTGAAGTCAAGTAAAATATACTTATAGGTATTTAAATGAAAAAAAATAAACAACAAAAAAAAAGAATAAAAAAGTATAAAGGTAAATACGTTACTGCTAATAGATTAGATATGTCTAAAGGTGGTAGAGTTGGCTATGCTCCGGGTGGTCAAATTACTATGCAAGAAGATGGTAATTCAAATAATAAGGGTAAAGGTAAAGGACAAAATAATAATACTGTAAACCTACAGACTGATAATACAGGTGAAGACTATGATGAAGAAACTGATGAAAATGTAGATGAAACTAAAAATGATGAAAATACAGATAAGACTAAAAAAGAAACTGCCGTTACAGATGCACAAAAACAAACTCAATTTGAATCTCAAAGACAAGATAGAGTTTTAAAAACAGCTACAGATGCACAGTCAATGGCTACAGGTACAATGCCTGAAAATATACCCACCATTCCTGAACCAAAAAAAATAGACCTTAAAGATACTAAATTAGATTCTCAAGATGCTAGATATCAAATGGATGAAACTAAAAAAGCTGTGTCAGGAACTACATCCGTAGGAGAAGAAACAGTAAGTGAAGGCACTGCTGTAGAAGGCGATAAAACTATTGGACAAAATTTAACATCTAGAGAAGCTGCAATTGAAAGAACTGTTGGAAAAGGTCCAGCAGTTACTGCTGAAACTACAACAGCAAGAGGACTAGATACCGTAGCTCCTGCTACTTTATCTCAAACAACAGAAGCAGCTACAGTTCAATATAATGAAATGCTTACTAAAGCTAAAGATGTCCCAGCTCTTTTATCTGCCGGTGCTTTTTCAGAACAAGTAGGTTTTAGAAGCGATGTTGGTGTATCAGAAACTACCGATGCTGAAAAACAAATACGTTCAGCTATTACAGGAACTGCTGCTAATGATGCAAAAGCTTCAGAAATTGTAGGTGTAGCAGGATATGATGTTTTTCAATCTAAAGCAGTTAAAGGTATAGCTGCTAAAGAAGCTGCTGCAGGAATGATTGCAGAGGTTGGTAATATGCCTCCTGATATTGCTGCTGCTATTGTAGAAGACCCTGCAAGTGTAGAAGCTCAGGTAGATACAAATCCTGTAGAAGTTAATGCTGCTATTGCTGCATTGCCTACAGAAGCTTTAGTATCTTCACAGATGGAAAGCTTACTAGGTGGTATGGAAGATGGTAACATTCCTGCATGGGCTAAACCTGCTGTTGATGCAGTTAATGCTGGAATGGCACAAAGAGGTCTTAGTGTTTCTACTGTCGGCAGGGACGCTTTGTTTAACTCTATTATACAAAGTGCTATGCCAATGGCACAAAGCAATGCACAAGCTTTACAAGCTAGAGCAGCTCAAAATTTAAGTAATGAGCAACAAGCAAACTTACAACAAGCTACACAGCAACAACAATTAAGATTGCAAAATCTTTCTAATCGTCAAGATGCTGAAAGTCAATCAGCACAAATGTCTCAGCAAATGAAAACTATGCAAAGTCAATTTACACAAGATGCTGTAATGACTTCTGCACAACTGCAACAACAAACAAGAACACAAAATCTTCAAAACCAACAACAAGCTGCTGTTATTCGTTCACAGAATGAACAACAAGCTAATATGGCTAATTTAGGTAATCAACAACAAATTAACATGGCAGAGCTTCAGATAGAAGCAAATGTAGAAGGTACTAATGTATCAGCATTGAATCAACAAGAAATGTTAAAAATGCAAACTGCTGCAGATTGGTTATCTAAAAATGCTGGGTTTAAACAGCAGATGGATATAGCTAATATGTCTAATGAGCAACAAATGGAATTAGCAAATCTTTCTGCTATGAACCAAGCTGACTCAGAAAGTCTTAGTGCCAAGCAACAGACAGAACTTGCAAATCTTAATAAAAGAATGCAGACTAATCTTTTACAAGCTAACATTGCTAAAGATATGGGACTGGCTCAACTTAATGTTGACCAACAAACAGCTATTCAAAAAGCTAGTACACAAGCTAATATGGATATGTCTAAGTTTAATGCTGCTCAACAAACAGAGTTAGCTAATAGTAAGTTTATGCAGACTGTATCTTTAACTAATATGAATGCTGAACAACAATCTATTATGCAAGACGCAACTGCAATGGCTTCAATGGACTTAGCAAACTTATCTACTAGAGAAAAATTAGCAGTTGAAAGTGCAAAAAACTTTTTATCTTACGATATGGCTAATTTAAATAATGAGCAACAGGCTAGTATGATGTCAGCACAACAAGAACAACAAAGATTATTATCTGACCAAGCTGCTTTTAATGCTTCACAACAATTTAATGCACAGAATGAAAATCAAACTAATCAATTTATGGCAGGAATGGCTAGTCAAATGTCTCAGTTTAATACTAGTCAACTTAATGCAATGGAACAATTTAATACTAGTAATGAAAATGCTGCAGAAGCAAGAAGAGTTGGTAATGAATTACAATCGTCTATAATGGATGCTCAATTAAAAACAGACGTAGAAAAATTTAATAGTCAACAAGATTTCGCAAGAGAACAATTTAATACACAACAAGCTACAGTTATTGACCAGTCTAATGTAGAATGGAGGCGTAAGGCTAACACTGCTGATACTGCTGCTTTTAATGCAGTTAATCAACAGAATGCACAAAATGCTTTTGGTCTTACTGCTTCTGCTAATAACTTTTTATGGCAAGAACTCAGAGATGAAGCAGACCAAGATTTTAAAAGATGGGACAATGAACAACAAAGAAAAGCTTCTTTACTTATAGCTGCTTTAGGTAACGAAGCAGGTGTAAATAAAAAAGATGATTGGGATAGTAACATGAACGGATTAGCAAATTTATTAGATGGGTGGTTATCAGACTAAGGAATATATTATGGGAAAATTAAGAAAATTAGGTAAGAAAATAGGTAGAGGAATAAAATCCGTAGGTCGTAAAATTAAAAAAGGTTTTGGTAAAATTGCAGGAGCTTTTGGAAAGTTAGGTCCTTTAGGTACAATTGCTTTATCTTTTATACTTCCGGGAGTTGGTAACTTTCTTACCGGAATGGCTGATTCAGGAGGCGTTACTGGTTTTATCGGTGACATAGCTTTAAAAATAAGTAACGGTGCATCTATGGTTAAAAATGGTGTAGGTAAAGTATTTAATAGAGTTACAGATGCTATTGAAGGAGGCATGAACGCTGTTAGTCAACCTTTTATGAAACCAGACCTTACGGGAGCTAGAGGTGCTGGTAGTGCGTTTCGAGACTTTGTAAGTGATGCTACCGGTGGATTTATAGATAAATCTAATGTTGGTTTACAAGACACAACACTTAACCCAACAACTTTAGATATGGAAGTAAAAGGAATTAACGCTAAAGACTATGACTTAAGTAAAAATTTAAAAACAGGTGAATTCAATAACCAAGCTGACGCAGACTACATTGATAAACTTAGAAATGAAGGAGAGTTTAGTAGAAAAGTAGATAGCTTTAAATACAAACAAAGTAAAAAAAAGGATTTTCAGTTTGGTGATATAATTGAAAACCCACTTAAAAATGAAGCAGGTAAAGATGTAGGAGTAGAGTTTTATAAAAAAGACCAATTACTAGCAGACAATACTTTTAAAGGTGACCCAATTAAAACTATTACAGATAAAAGTAGATTACCTAAAGAAGTTGTAGTTGATAAACCAAGCGTATTTGCTGAAGGAGATTATGATTCGTTTAAAGCAAGAGTTAAAGGTAGTCGAGAATTTAGTACTTTTAAAAAATTAACACCTATTACAACTGTAGGTACTAGTATAAACGCTACAAAAGACATGGAAAAAATGCAGAGACAACAAACTTTAGATGACCAAGCTGCTTATTATAGTGATGTAGCTATGTCAAGTTTAGGTAGTACTAAAACAACAGATTCTTCTAATGTATCTTATTTTGATTTTAATAATCCTAACCCTACACCTGAACAATTATTTAATTTAGAAAATGCTTACAGTGGAATATTAGGATAATAATTTATGGAAAATAATATAGTACCAAAACAAATGCAAGATGTGATGATGGATAGGGCTATTCCCGGTCAGTCTTTAACTAATGCACCTGACCAAAATTATGCTTGGGAAGGACAGCCAAAATATACTTCAGTAAAAAAAGCTAGAGAAGATATATTTTTAAATTTATTAAAACCTAAAACTCTTGAAGGTGTTCAGAAATTATTAATAAATAAAGTTCCTGTAAATGCTATAGCTGAAATGGTTTTAACTGACGGATTTAGAACAGGTAAATTTAATCCTGATATGATGTTAAATCTTTTAGAGCCTACTATGTATATGCTCATGGCTATTGCAGAAAAATCAGGAATAGAACCAGAAATTGAAAGTGATGATGATGGTAATGATGATTCAGTAGCAAGTGTTGTACAAGAAAAAAATAATTATATAAAAGGAACAGGTACTTTTAGAGAAGCAGTAGTTCCTAATATTAATCCAGCTTCTGTTGGTAAAGACATACAAGAAAAATTAGAAGGATTAGATAGCGAAAAAGTAAGACAAAGTATTTTACAAAGACCTAATCCTGAAATAAGAGACAGCTTGTTAGGAGAAAAAAATGGCAGATAATTTAAGTGATATATTAGGTAACTATGAAAATCAAAGTATTGAAGAATTAGGAAATTCTTTATTACAAAGACAATCAGACCAAAGAGAAGCCCAAAGAAAAAGCGATAAAAAATCTGCAAAAATTGGACAGGCTTTAGCTGTACTTGGTGTAGGTCAAAAAATATTTAAAAATGCTTATGCTAAAAGAAAAGATGAATTTGATGCTGAAGAATCTTTTATGTTAGCTAATCAAGATTCTCAAGTTAAAGAATTACAAATGGTCGGCAGAATAATAGGAAACCTACCTGACATGGAATTCCATGAAAAATATAAAGATAAGACTACTAAAGAAAAAACTAGACTATATTTAGAAGATGGAAAAGGACAAGGACTTTATAAAAAATTTACTCCTGTTATTGATAGTTTAATTAAACAAGGTAATAACTTTGATGACAATCAATTTAATTTATTTAAAAATAATCAACGAGGTGCTTACAATAATATATATGAAAGTGCAATGCATGAATTAGTAGAAGATTATTTTGAAGTAGGAGAAGACGGAAGTACGCCTAAGTATTTTAATTTTGAAAAAGAAATGAGAGGATTATTTACTTTACCAGATAGTATGGATAGATTAGATGTATTTAAAAGAGCAATGAACATGTCTGTTAATGATTTGAGTAAAGCTGAAAGAAAATGGATTAGTGATAGAAAAGCTGAGTATGCTAATAGAGGATTTTTTAATACAGTTAAAGATGGATTAAAACAAGTAGGATTAAAAAATCAAGAAAAAGGTGGTATTAACATATTTAAAAATATTGATTCAGTAAATTTAGAAGGTGCAGGATTAGATGATGTTTTAGCTGAGTTAAGAGTTAATGGGTCTTTAATATCGGCTACTGATTTAACTTTAGCAAATCATAACTCCAGTAATATAATGGCTAAAAATAATTATTTAGCAGATGAACAAGCTCAAGATAATGTAGAAGTATATATAAAAGATTTTGATAAACAATTTTATGGTGGTCAAGGAATAGGACTTACTAGATACTTAGGTGCGACTAAAAGAAATTATGATAGTGATAATAGGTTTAAATTAGCTATAGACCGTAGAGGCGATTGGAGTGGTTTTACAAATGATATAAATGAAAAAGATAATCCAGTTATGTATGCTCAGTGGAAAGAAGATATAGGAGTATTAGCTAAACTATTTCAAGATGATTCACAGTTAGCAGAACAAGCTTACTTTAGAGCTTTAGATACTCAAGGTATTGAATACACCGATGCTGATGTTAAAAGATTTAAAGTAAATATAAATAATGATAGTTTTAGACATAGTATAGCTATAGCTATAACAGCCAGAGAAGGTTTTACAAAATCAGATGATGGTGTTCGTGGCTTTAGAGGTGAAGAAAGTTATGATATGGCTACTATGAATAAAATTGAAACTAAATATTTATATGATAGAGATAAGGGAACTATTCCTGAAGTTTTAGGAGAGGGTATTACATACGATGAAAAAAAAGGAAAATATTCCGGAACTTCTTATTATAACAAACAAACTGTAGAAGCTCAAACAAGAATGTATTCTAATGAAATTAATAAAATTTTTAATTCTAGTATTACTGATACAGAAAAAAACTTAGCAATGGAACATTTATTTGAAACATTAGAAAATCCTTTAGGAATAAGTCCTGTAGATTTTTTAAACCAGTTTCCACCAATTAAATTTTAACTATGGCAATAAATTATTCTAATATATACAATAAAATTGAAACAGATTATTCTAATTTATCTGAAGAAGAATTAAAAAAATTAAAAAATAAAAAAAGGTTAGAGTTTTATAAATCTTTAAATGAAGGAACTTCTATGGAAAAAGAACCTTTAGGATATACTTCTATGGTAGGTGATATTAATAAACAAATTAATAATACTTTTACTCCTTTTAAATCTCCAAAATTAAGTTTAACTGAGTTAGCAGCAGACGAAGAATTTTCTGAAACAGCAGATAGATTTTTATTAGCGGCAGGAAGAGATGAAAATATTTTTGAATATTTAAGAGATGCTGAATATAGTTTAGGTAGTGCTATGAAAAGAAGTAGAGAAACTAAAAACTGGACTGCTGAACAAAAACAAGATTATGCTTATTTACATAACAGATTTATGAATGCTGATGTTAAAGGCTTTAGAGAAAACCTAGGAATGGTAAAAGACATGGGTGTTGATATGCTTTTAGACCCATTAAATATTTTAGTCTTAGGAGGGTTGGCAGCAACAGGAGTTACCGGTGGTACTAGTACTGTTGGTTCTGTAGCTTTAGGAACAGCAGCAAGGGCTGGTTTAACTGCTGTAACAAAAGAAGCTGCTAAACAAAGTATAAAAACAGCAGCTATTACAGGTGTTGAGGGTGGTGCTTGGGGTGGATTACATAATTATTTTTTACAAGATTTAAATGTAGATATAGGTACTCAAAGCCATATTGATTTTGGAGAAGTGGGATTAGCTACTGGACTAGGTACAGGTATAGGTGGAACTTTAGGTGGAGGTATAAGTACTGGAATGTTAGCCTCTAAAGGTAGACACTATGCGAGATTTGCTGAAAAAGAATATAAATATGCAAATTCTAGCAATGTAGATTTATCAAGCCCGAGTATGACACAGCCTGATTTGTTCGATACTCCTGAATTTGTAGGTCCTCAGTTAAGAAAACAAATAAATGAAATTCATGAAATTGATGAAGCTTTAAATGAACTCCCAATTACAGAAGAATTAATTAACAAAGCTGATAGAGCTAAAAATACTGCAGCAAGAGCTTCTTATTTTTTATTAGGCAAATCAACTTCAGAGTTTGTAGAATTAGTAGAAGACAATCCTTTGGTTGGAGATTTTTTAAGAAAGTTTAGATATGATTTTGATGAAGGAATTTTAAAAGCAAGAACAACAGAAAGTAAATTAAATAAAACTGTCAATGGACCAGAACAAGAAACCACAAGAACTTTCGGAGAAATAATGGGAAGGACTTTTGGTAAGTATCAATATGGTATGCAGCGTATTATAAATCCTATGAGAAGATTTGGATACTTTGGTAAACTTAGTTATGAAAGAAGTAATTCTTTAATGACTTTACTTAGAGATGAAAGATTAACTTCTAAAAAAATTATAGACCCAGAAACAGGTAAAGTAAAATACGAATCAAATATAGAAGACTTTTTAGATGATGGAATATATGTAGCTAAAGTAGATGGTAAAGATATAGATTTTAAAATGAGTGCTGAAGGTATAGAATCTTTTAAAGGTTTAAGAGTTTTATTAGATGAAGGATACGATGAAGCTTTTGCATTAAATTTATTTCAAGATGGTACTAATCTTAAAAAAGGATTCTTACCTAGAATGTATAGATATGATATTTTAGAAAAAAATCGTGAAGAGTTTGAACAAAAATTAATTGATGCAGGACACGCTGATATAGTTACAGATAAAACTCCTTATAAATTTGATGTTAAAACATTAGATAATGGAGTTGAAAAAATTGAAACCATACAAGGTACTTTACACGGAGACCTTGGTACAGACATGAATGTATTCGGTAGAGATTTTATGGAAGAAGCCGGTAATAATGTTTTAGAAGCTAAACAAATAAAAGCACGTGCAATAGTTAGCGATATGTTAGACCAGAGATTTACACCTTTTGAATTACAAAAACGAGGAAAAGCTAGTGGTGCTGGATTTTTACAAGCTAGAAGATTTACTAATTTAAAAGATAATGATATTGCAAAATTTTTAGAAAGTGATTTAGAAACTGTACTATCAAATTATTTTACAAATCTATCTCAAACTATGGCTCGTAAAAAAATGTTTGGTGCTACTTTAGATGAATGGAATACAGGAACATTACAACCTATATTAACTGCAATGAGAGCTGTTAAAACTAAAACAGGAACTAAAAAATATACTTCTAAAGAAGTAGAAGATGTTCAAAATAGACTAACAAGAATGTTTAAAAGAGGTACAGGTTTAGAAACATTTAGTGACTCTCCACTAAGAACTAATTCTAAATTATCAGGATTTAAAGATTGGGCATTACTTTCTCAACAAGCAGCTCTTTTACCTTTTGCTACACTGTCAAGTGTTACTGAACCTTTAATATTATTATCAAAAGTACCTACGACAGATTCACTTAATACACTTGGAAACATTGGATATGCTTTAGGAAAACAAACAGAGTCTAGTTTTAAAAGAATGTTTCAAGGAATGCAGAGAACTGTAGGTAAAGGTAAAGATAAACTTACAGGAAAAGTTGATGAATCAGGAGGCACTAGAAATATTGCAGATTTAGATGATGAAGTATGGTCTGAATTATATGAAACAGGATTAGCTTTAGACCAAGCTGTTATGGAAAGAATTGAAGGATTAGCTGGTGCAGGTATAGAAGGAGGCACAGCTAAAAAATTTCAACAAGTATTTTTTAGAACTAACTTTTTAACACCTTGGACAAAAGCTGTACAGTTAGCTTCATTTACAACAGGTAAAAGAATTATAACACAACATGCTAGAAAGTTAGCTACGGGTAAATCAGCGTTTGGAAAACTAACTAAAAGTGGAACACAAAAACTTAGAACTGAATTAGATAATTTAGGTATAAATCCTGATGATGCAATTGATTGGTATAAAAAATCTTTAGATGCTGATGGAGTTTTTGATGATAACTTATCTAAAGGTATTAATGGTAAAGGAGGAATTATTAATAATTCTTCTTCTAGAGGATTTGGAAATGATGTTTTTTATAAAGAAAATGTATTAGGTGGTGCTAATAGATTTACTAAAGAAGTTATTTTAGCTCCTAAAGCTGCTGAAGCTAATAGACCTGATTGGTTTGGTATGCCTAGTTCTCAATTTTTAATACAGTTTGCTGGTTATCCTACCGTATTTAACAATACAATTTTAAAAAAAATGGTAAACGATTTATCACCTGTTAATAGAAAACAAAAAGGTGGCATAGAATATAATTCTAATTTTCATCACAATGCTGTTAAAACTTTAGGAACAGTGGCTTTAATGACTACAGTAGCTCATTGGGGAAATGAAATAAGAAGTAATGGTACTAATAGTATTGATAGAGATACTGGATTACGTAAAGATGAAGGTGAAATTTTAAGGTCTGCTATAAGAAGATGGGGAGGATTTGGACCATATGATTATATTTCAAAATTTAATAATGAACAAGAACGAGGTTCAGGAGCACCTGCTGCACTTATGAAATCTTTAGGAGGTCCTTTACCTCAACAGTTACTAGATGCAGTATCTTATAGAAAAGGTTTTGGAGAAATGTTTGCTACAAGTTTACCTTACTATGGAACTTATGATGTTATTTTTGGTGAAGGAACTAAAAAAGATTTAAGAGCAAAAGCCAGAGGAACTTATAAAAAAGACGAAGGTTCTAATACATTAAAGTATTCATCGGGTAAAAGCTCTTCTAGTTATAGTCCTTTTTCTAAAGGTGGTATAGTTAAAAACGTACCTAATGTAACAGACGAACCTGATGAAATGAAAAGCAGAGTAACAGGACAACCGTTTAATGAAACTTCAGAAGCTGCACAAGATATTGAAGACAGAGAATTAAAAGGACAAATGAAAGGATTAGGATTATGAGTATATTAGAAAATTTAGCAAAACTTTTTACTAAAGATGAAGATAGTAATTTTAAAGATTACGAAATTCAACAAGGTGAAACTTTAACATCTATAGCTACAGACAATAAAGTAAGTGTCGTAGATTTAATGAATGCAAATGAACAAATTAAAAATCCTGATTACATAAGCAGTGGTACATTATTAAAAATTCCATCAAGACGTAAAAAAGTAAAAGATACTAAAACTACATATAATATACAGAAAGGAGATAATTTATATAAAATTGCTAAAGATAATAATCTTAATTTAAATCAATTACTAAAAGCTAATTCTGAAATTAAAGATATTAATAATATTAATGTTGGTCAAGAAATAAATGTTCCTCAATTTGGTATTCGTGAACAAGAAAAATTCAAGAAAAAAATAAACGACCCTAGACAAAAGTCTAGAAAAAGAATATTACCTTCTAATATAAGGCAATTACTTTATGATATTAGTCCTATTAGTGATTTTAAAAGAGATTTTAATATTCCACTAGAAGACTTTACAGAAGGAGATTTAGATATTGGAGAGGTAGAAGCAATACGAGAAATGGTTAGACGAATTCAAACTGAAGGAAGCCGAGGTTATGTTGATAAAAAAGGAGTTAGGCAAAACGTAGGTAGAAAAGACGTAATATCTTATGATGACTATCAAACTTCTAATACAGCTTATGGAGATGTGGGTGGAGGAAGTAAAACAGGTATATCAAAAGTTTCAGCTAAATTTAATGACCCATATTATTCTATGAAAACTTTAGTGGGTCAAGGTATGATTACTACTAACGATAGAGGTGAAACTGTAATTGTTGATAGATATAACTTTAATGAAGACAATCCTGATTCACTTTCAGACTATGCTACAAAAGCAGGTTTAGTAGCTAAAGACCCTTTTTATCAAGGACCTAGACAAGTAGCAAGTATTTATGGAAGTGACGAAGGCGAAGGAAGTTACGTTAGATTAAACTTAGGAAAATTATAATGAACATAGAACTATGTAAAGAACAAATTAAAAGACACGAAGGCGAAGTACTAAACATCTATGAAGATAGTTTAGGCTATAAAACTCTAGGAGTTGGACATCTTTGTCAACCCAACGACCCTGAATATGATTGGGCAGTTGGTACATCTGTATCTCAAGAAGTAGTAGATATGTACTATGAAGATGACTTTGATAAACATTACATGGAAGCTATACATGTCTTTGGAAGCCATGAAGATTGGGATGAACTTCCAGAAGTAATACAAAGAGTATTAGTAAACATGTGTTTTAACTTAGGAGGCTCTAGGCTTTCCAAGTTTCGTAACATGTTAAAGGCTTGTAGAAACCATGACTGGAAAGAGATGGCTGTGCAAATGGAAGACAGTCGTTGGTATAGACAAGTAGGTAGACGTAGTAAAGAATTACAAGATATGGTATTAGGAGTATGAAATGAAAGCATTATTAAAAAACATAGTTGGAGCTGTTGCACCTACATTAGGAACTGCCTTGGGTGGACCGATGGGAGGAATGGCAGCTAACATGATATCAGAAGTGTTAGGTGTTCCTAA
>Ga0070747_1001378_pt1 | contig 11878 bp, 4 predicted proteins | sample VirMetDEL_Mar_31_FD_77321 | JGI IMG/M metagenome (GOLD analysis project Ga0070747, IMG submission 77321) | Aqueous microbial communities from the Delaware River and Bay under freshwater to marine salinity gradient to study organic matter... | ecosystem: Environmental > Aquatic > Marine > Coastal ...
AAAAATAGCTGAAAGATATTCACGAACAGACAGAGAGGGCAACTCAAACAAGGAGTCCTTTGCAGTAGAGAGCGTTATACCAACATCAGATAACACGGCAGTAATAAACTTTAGAAAGAGTACTGGTAAGATAGGTGTAGCATTTTGCTACTACATCAATAGAGGTATGTCAAAGGGTTGGAAATATTTCTTTCCTACTGACTCACATCTCAACGGATTTCAAGCTTTTATATACTACAAGCTGGAGGCTGAGAAAGAAAACTACTCTAAGAACTTTTAAGAGAAACTAATTCTGCACATCTTTCGTACTCCTCAGTAATAATGAAGTACTCTATAAGGTGGTCACAACACTTGTCAATATCAATGTCATTGTCTTCTGGATCAAACAGTAGGTATAAGCTATGCTGCTCTTCTAATATTTCTATTTGAGTTTTCTTTCCAGTCAATACCATATAGGTATCATCAAACAGTTTATCTTCGTCTATATCCATAATTAAAATTCTACATTATCATCAAACATTCCTCCATCAAAGTCAGCGCCACCAAAATCTACTTTGTCACTTGACGTTGGTCTTTTTACCTTACCCCTTGGACCCTCAATAACATAGTCTGAGAAGTTAAACAGCCTCAAGATTGCTGTACCTGGATCTTCACCGCCATCAATCAACTTCTGATAGTTTTTAGAAAGTTTATTAATGTTAGCCGCAGGAACACCACTTAGTGATACCGCTTCAAGGAATAGTTTATTACTTAGCTCAGCTCTTTTTTCTGGGTTCTTTGTTTTTTGTATTCGTTCATAAAGCCCTGCAAGAGTGCCTGCGGTTTCAAGTAAAGCTATTGACTTAGGTGATGCTGCCCAAGGTTTTCCAGTAAATAGATCACCAGCTGTGTTAAACAATTCACCAACTAAAAAGAAAGCGTTTAAGTTTCCTATGACAGCTGCTCTTGCTAAATCTTCTTCATCACCCTCTCTTCTATCTCTAAGTATTCCAGGTAGACCCATAGCTACATATTGGAATAACATTGGCATAGCAAAATGGAACATTATAAACTGTCTTATGTTTTGACCTACAGTTCCTTTACCAGCTTTTCTATCCATAGCTTTTATCTTTCTGTACAGGTTTCTTGCAGCTGATATCTCTTTTCTAAGATACTGCTTTTGTGTTGTCATAAACATATTAAAGGACCTTGTTATAGGATCAGATGTTTGATAGTAGTCTTTATCTTGAAGATCAGATGACTGCTGAGTATTCTTTGTATCGTTTTCAAATTTCTTGATCGCCTCTTTAATCGCATCTTGCTCACTCATTCCCTTCTTCAAGGCTTGATCTTTATAGTAAGCATAGTTAGGCATACCTCCAATAAATATAGCAGCTCTATCACCAAACTTTGTAAAGTACATCATTGCATCAATAAAAAAGTTCTTTGTTCTTTTAGGTACAAAGCTTTGCATTTGTGTATCAGAATAACTTTCAATAACCTCTCTAACATCTTTAAAGTTACGGTACTTCATATACACTGAGTTGTCGTTTATTTCATTGAATGTATCTATCAGACTACCTATGTTTTTAAAACTATATTTTAAGTAGTTTGTTATACCTATGTCGTTTGCATAGGTTGGAATAGATGTCAATTGTTTCAACATTACTGTTGGGTTTAGACCAAGTCTTGAAGTTATAAACACATTGTTAATTAAGTTTATAAAATAATTTTTGCTTGAAGACTGTATCCCACGAGCAGCAACTTTTTTAATAGCTGTGTCTATTAAGTTCATTACACTCTCACCATGAATATCTGTGATAGCTCTACGCATAATTGGGTTTCCAAATAGTTTATTGATGTCTCTTATGTTTGGACCGTAAGCAGCAAACCATTCCATATCAGTTAAATAAGTTTGCAAACTATCCATCATATCCATTGGCTGAATAGGGTTGCTATTCTTTTGTCTAACTTTAGTGGAAGCTGCTCCTACCTGATTGTTTAATTTACTTTTATCACCCAATAAGTCAAGAGGTTCAGGAACAAAACCTTCTCTATATATTCTACCACCGTAGTGCTTGTTCCAGGGAAGGTTTGTTCTGTATATCTTCTTGTATGAATCATTGTAGTGTTCGTATAAAGACGGGAAGAACTCATTTTGCTGCCACTCTGTAAGCTCTATTACTTCAGGGTCTACAAGGTCAACAAGTTTCTTCATTATATTAGCGTGGTCTGGGCCAAAGTCTACATTGTCCTCATTAGCAAAAGATGGTATGTTAGCAGGATCTTGATACTGCATATATAAATATCCTATTTGATTTGGACTAAGAATAATTTTTTCACCTTCTTTATTTACAAGACCAGTGTCCATTGGCATAGCATTCTTTTTGCTTTTAGTAACCCAAGCTGGCCTGCCAAACTTATCTTTTTTGGTTCCGTAAATCTCCTTTACTTTGTTAATAACAGCGGTCTGCTTCTCCATTATTCTTCTCTTATAGATAGTTGTTGATTCATTTATTTTATCATAAACCAACCTTTTAGCTCTACCTCCAACCAAATCTCCTGGAAGAGTGGATATTTTATCCATCAATCCATTTATACTTTCAGCAGCATTGATAAAACCTTTAATACCAAGCATAATTCTTCTCATTACTTTTGGTATTCTCTTCATTAACTCTACCTTTTTAGCTCTTGCTTTTAAAATTCTGGCATCCTTTTTCATTTGAGCAACCGACTCTTCAGTGCTCATATCTACTTTCTTACCAGTAACATCTTCGTAAAGAAGTTCAAACTCTTTAATATATCTCTTATGGTCTTTAGCCATTTGATCTTTTAGAGTTTGCCTACCCTCACCAATAATACCAGATAGTATTGATTCAGCTCTACTCAAAGACTCAACCTTATTGATGTCTGTGTTGTCCATCAACTTAGAATTGTTGATAGCCATAATGGTTAAGATGTCCGCCATTCGGCTTCTGTCAGCATCAGTCTGAATATCCTTTTGAGAAAGCTCATTGAACTCTTTGTTAAGTTTTATGTTACTATCTATGATATCATCAGCAACCATAGCATCATCGCTTACAGCGTCTCTAATGGCTTCTAATCTTTCTCTGGTGTCTGAGTCTATCTTAGTTCCTTTTCTTCTGCCAGACTGTACTATTTCGTATGTACCATTGAGTATACTATCAATCTTAGATGTAAGAGACTTGACTTGCCTTTCAGTAACAAAGTCAAACACCTCATCCATAAGATTCATTATATTCTTTTCTGTTGCATTGGTTATCTTTCTAACCATACTCATAACATCAGACTTAGTGTAAACATCTTTTGGAAGAGCTTGACGCATAAAGTTTCTAAGCTGTGCTTTTGTTTTTTGTAAATCTCTTTTACCTCTACTTCTTTCACGAATATCACTACGCATCTTACGGATACGTGTGTTCATGTTTTTTGTTGGATTTACTTGCAAAGCTTTCTGTAGGTCCATCACCATTTGTTTCTGCTGATCAGACTCAACAGTTGTGCTGGTACCTTCAGCTTGATATTCAGGCTGAGTTTCCATATACTCAATAGTCTGGTCCATCATCTCAGCTTTAGTCAGTGGGTCTTTGGATTTTTTGTTTCTCTTTTTAAGAGACTCCATAAAAGAGTTCACCTTCTTGAAGAAGTTTAGCCCAGCTTTAGCACCACCTTTCATGTTCCCAAAGCTTGGCGGCATCTTAGAGAATAGGTCAGCGTTGAGAGAAAGCAATTCTTTAGCATCTTTTACCTTCATCTTCTTTACTCTTACAAGGTAATCTTGTATAGCAGCATCACTAAAGTTGTTGTCTCTACCTATCTTTACTACATCCTCTGGCGTAGCATCTTTCATTATAGCTTTTTGTTCAGACCTTTCGGTTGCTTCAGCCATTGGGTCGTTAGTAGTATCGTCTGTAATCTTTTCAAACTTTACTGGGCTACCATTCTTCTCAACATATTCTAATGGCTTACCATACTTTATTCCTTTAGCCAATACCAGTGGTCCTACTTGTATTATCTGTTCAGCAGATTCAACTGGCTTACTGTTTGCTTTGTCATAGAAGTAAGCGTGTCTGTATGGATTGAAACCAACCTGAGTCCACTCATCGCTATTGATAGCTTCCTTCGCACGATCAGTCACGCTCTTTGTAGATTCGTTTTGGTAAGCTCCTTTCATTACAGCGAACGGAGACTTAGCTTGCTTTCCTTGAGCAACCTTCAACGCCATTCGAGGATTACTATCAAAGCTAACATCATTCAATACAGCTACCTGACCATATCCAACTGGAGCTTTTGGCTTAGCACCAAACATTTCTTTCTTTTCTCCATTGTGTAGAGTGTCAATGTATACACCAAAGTCCATATAGGCTGGTATGTCTAACCTTGATTCAATCATTGTACCGTCAGGGATGGTTAAGTTTAATCCGACAACACCCTTTCTTAACTTGTTCTTTCTAAGTGACATAACAATCTCCTTCAAAGTAGGAACCTTTGGAACCTCTGTGTAAGGTTTGATTGGCATTACATCTTTTATTATAGCGTTGTATTCATCAAGAGATATGTTTCCATCAGCGTAATTCTTAGCAGCGTCAACAGCAGCTTGAGGATGAGGCATCTTGATATTCAATCTGTTTTCCATCTTCCATTCCTGAACCTGCTCTTCAGTCATGCCAATATCTTTATACTGTTTTTCTGGAGTAAAGGCTTCTGTTTTTGGAGTCGGCTTTTTGCTTTTATCTTCTACAACTTCAAAGCCTCTTATGTCTTTTAAATTAGGATTTCTTTTAAACAACCAAGCAGGAACATTAACTTCTATTCTTTTGCCAGACTCTCCTATATCCTGACCCATTGCTCCCAACACAGACTCACCCTCTCTTATTTTAGTTTGAGACTTAGGCACTGTCACATACTTTCCTCCAAAACCTCTGGTCTTAAATGTGTAAGCTTTATCAGTTTGACCATACAGCCTTTGCTTTTCTACTTTAAATGTAACGGTGTCATCCTTAGTGAAAGCTTCTGTTTTGGCGGGAGCTTTTTCTTTCTTAGTTTGCTTTTCGAAAACGCCATCCATAACTGAAACATTCCCTACTTTGTATGGATTATTTAATTTTTCACCAGTCTTTTCGTCCGTTCCATAGATAGGTTTAAAAGCGTCTTTACCAGCCTCTCTATTCTGAGGAAGAATTAATACAGGAGGCTTTCCGTTTTTTTGAACTACATGAAACGGATAACTTGGATGAGAAGATTCTTTAACCTCAACTTCTCCGTCTACTTCTATTACAGCATAGACATCTCCCACACTCAAGCCTTTTGTTAACTTCTCAGCAACAAGCTTTGCCATCAAATTTACAAACGACTGCTGTCCTTTCTTACCACCCTTTAATACTGTTTCACCAACTCCAACTTTTCTTGAAGGGTCTCCTCCTATAAATTCATTTATAGCTTTTTTAGAAGATGCATCTTGGTTTTTGATTATAGATGAAACCATATCTTTTACTATATTACCCCTGGTCTCAAAGGTAGATGTCGTTGGATCAGTAAAAAACTTCTTTATATCAGACTTTAAATCCTTAGCAGAACTTCTTAAACTAATAGGCTTGTCTTCTTTAGGAACATATTTTACTTTATCTTTTTTAGCTTTAGCCTTTTCTTTTTTAATAACAGCATCCCTTTCTTTTTTTATAGCTTCTATTGCTGAGTTTCGAAATACAGAAGGAGATATGATTCCGTTATCCAACATTAAGTTTAATACCTCCAATGTAGAATTAACTCCAGAAGCACTACTAACAAGTTTAGCATCTGATCCTTTAGTAAGTGTAAGATAAGCTTTCTTTTGCCCTGATTTAATTTGTTTATTAAGAGAGTTCTTTATAGTATTAGCTGTGCCCTCTTTCCCTGAAGCCCAAACCTCACCAAACTTTGTAACAAAAAATACACCACCTTCACCTTCAAATATAACCTTGCCTTTATACTTTAATTCTCCAGCCATCATATCATCTGGAGAAGTAATGGTAGTCATCATTCCTTCTAAAGAAGATAAATCTTTTGGCTGAGTTATTCTACCATCTTTTAAATAGTCTTCAATTTTATCTTGCTGAGTATATGTAATCTCAAAGTTTCCAAGCCTCTCTGTTTTTAATGCGTCAGAAGGATTCTTTACAAATTTACCACCCTCAAATGTATCAAGAGCTTGAACATCTGATTCAGCAATCTCTGTACCCTCTGTAGTCTTTTCAGCTACTGCGTTTAACAAGTCAACAACATCTCTGTCTGACTGGGTAAAGTCAGCAACATTTATATCTGTTCCGAACTTTTCATTTACAAAGTCAGCAATCTTTTGTACAAACTCTTTAACAGCACTCTTCTCAGGAGCATCAAGCTTAGTATAGTTCTCAGCCAAGAAGCCAACAACATTAGTTAAATACTCTTCGTTCTTTACATCTGAATCAAACTGATCAGCATAAGTATCAAACTCAGCTATTTGTTCTGGTGTCAGCTTCTTACTTTTAGCTATAGCTTTTCTAACAGAAGCCACCATATTCTTAGATGCGTTCTGTATATTGACTTCAGCGCCAAGCTTTTGTTTTAATACAGCATGTAATACCTCATGAGCTATAGTTTTACCAGTAGCTTTAGGCATATTAATGTGTATAGTATTAGTGTTGGGTTCAAATGCACCTCTTGAAGGGGTATCTATGTATTGACTGTAAGAGTCTTCACTTCTATGTAAAATAACCTTAGTGTTAGGCAATATCTTTTGTATTGCTTTTACTGCTTTGTTGGCTCTATCCATCAGCATAGACTCGTGCTGCTGCTGATTGGTATTTGGATTCTCTTTATTAAATCTTTCTGACTTGTAGTATGTGTCTGTCTTCTTTTGGTCAACTACATTTAGATTGTCATTAACCTCTCTTTGTGGAGCAGGAGAATCTTCAGTAACCTCTGTTGTTTCCTGGCTTGTAACCTCAACTGGAGAGTCATTAATTAATGTTTCTAAATCCTGTGACTCTTGAGTTACTTCCTCCTGCGTTGTTTGGTCAGGCCTCCCTTCGGTGACTTCTTGGCTTTCTTGGGTAGTGGTGACCTCGGTGTCTCCTTCTCCCACCTGGCTGCTATCCTCGGTAGATTCTTGTACATCCACCTCCGTTGTGCTTGGCTCTTGAATGGCATCTTGTTTCTCTTTAATTAATAATTCTTTTGTATTGTCAAACTCTTCTTGAGTATATACAGAGTCTTCCCCTTTTAGTTCTTTTATTCTATCTAAAACCTCTTGATCTGCAACCTCAACACTCTTATCTATCTCTTGTTCAACTGATGGCTTGTCAAGTATTTCATCTATACGCTGGTTTATTTCAGCTAACCTTCTCTTTCCTGCCCTGGTATTGTTTCCTTTTAATTTCTCCGCTTCTTCCTCCAAAGCAGTCATTTCATCAATGTCATTTTGATTAGCTACACCAGCCTCCTCTAAATTTCTTTTTATAATTGCATTATCTGCTATATCTTTCTTAGCTTTAGCAAGTCTGTTTTTTAGCTCTGGATCGTTCTCTATTGTTGCGTTCACTCCAGCAATAGCTTCTGGGTCGTTACTATCTAATACATCTATAATATCAGCTCGTGTTGCTGGCTTACCGTTAACCTCATATTTGGGTGGGTTCTTAGCAGCTTTATATAATCCATATCCAACGGTTATAGGGGCTGTAGCTGTTCCTGCAATACCTTCAAAACCAATCTCTGCAATATCCATCTCTTGACCAGCAACCAGTCTACCAGCCACCTCTCCTGTTGAACCACCAACAACCTCTACTCCTCCACCAGCGGTAGCAGCTGTTAATCGAGAAGTTGTTTTACCAGCCTTCGCTGTAGCTTTGGCTACACTGGTTGTAAGTTTAGAGGCGAGACCTCCAGATATTCCATCTATTACACCAATGGCTAAACCACGACCCATAGCCTTAGCTCTTATAGTTCTCATCTTGTCAGAGTCTTCAAGGACAGCACGGATATTTTCATCTGTCATTGGCTTACCTTCAAGAGCCCCTTCAAGCAACTCCCCAAATGTAAGAGCAGCTTCCAGTGTAGTACCAGCAGCAAACATTGCCCCACCAATAGTACCAATAGGACCACCAGCAAGTGTACCAGCTGCACCACCTGCAGCAGCAGCGCCAAGTACAGTAGGGTTTACCATAGCTGAAACAGAGGATGTAAATAATTGTGGAATAACAGTTGGGTTTTTATAAACACCCTTTATGAATCCTAATATACCACCACCATTACCTTGGTATATCTTATTGAAGGAGTTCATTTCGTCTGAAGGACCAGACTGTTGCATAGCTCTGTAGGATTGAATAAACTCCATCACATCTTCTTCAGATGCAGACCCGCCCTTCATCATAAGTTCTAATGACTCATCAACAGTTGCTCCTTGTGCTTGACCTTGTGCACCAGCACGATATATGTCGCCAAAGAAATCAGTAAACTCATTCTTACCAAATGTTCTTTCTATAGCAGTTGCTTGCTCACCTGTTGAAGTTGAAACCTCTGAGTCATCATAAGAAAAGTCTACAGTTTGACCAGCAAAAGGGTCTTGGTCTATTCTATCTGCAAATGTTCTGTTGGGAACTTCTTGTATCTGCTGTATCTCTATGTCCTGCTGTTCCTCTGTAGGACCAAAATCAACTTCAGCTTCTGGAGCGGAAGGCTCCGATGAGCCAGGTTCTTCCACCACTGTAGTATCTGAAACCATAACTTCCTCTCCCCCAGTGGGTAGAGAACCGTCTTTTTTTTTTACGAAATATTTATTAACAAACTCGTCCTTACTCTTTGTAAATAACCCTTCACGAGAAACCACCTGGTATACCTTATCTTGATATTCTGGGTCTTCGGATTGCTCTTGAAACTCTTCAAAAGATTTGGTATAAAAGCCATCCCTTGTTAATACGTTGTATAACTTTTCTAATTCTTCCATATTGTTAGTCTAATTCTCCAGATGAAATTCCTTCGTTTCTTTTCTTAACTTCTTTTTCAATAAAGTTTTGTATTCTTGTAACGACTTGACCAGTTCTGTAGTTCATTATGTTACCTTCTATTTTGTAAGGAGTTCCTTGTATAACAACAGTCATTACATTTCCATCCAGAACTATTTTGTTTTCACCTTTGTTTCTAAATTCGTCTGGTAAGAATCCGTTTGTGTTTAATAGTTGAGTAAACTCTCTTCTAACTTCAGGTAGGTTGTCTCCAGTACCCAGATCGTTACCTAAATCTCGCATCGTATCTACCCAGTCTTGAGTGGTAAATGATTTATCTCCAATCTTAGGATCTCTCCTCCATTGTACCTTCTCAACACCTACAGTACCACCACCAGTACCTGCGCCTATGCCTTCTGTAAGGTCTCCGCTTTTTATTGCATCATAAGTTACTGTTCCTGTTGGGGTTACTTTTTGATATATCTCTCTTCTTATTTGTTCAGATGATTTACCTTCACCGTCAACAGTTAAAGTTGTTTCCTCTGTTTCTATTATAAAGTTTCCGTCTTGTGTTCTGGTAATATTTTTAACTTGAGGATCGTCTTTTCCTAAATTCTTATTCACGGCATCAACTAAGTTTTGTCCGCCAGCATCCGCATCTTGAGGTGTACCTGTGATAAGCATGTCAATACTATTCAAGTAAGATGCAGCAAGTTCATCCTGTCTTCGGCCAGTTAAGGTTGCACTACTTTCTTGCTGAGGGGCAAACCTTGCTCCCTTGTCATATTTCATTTTGCTGTCAAGCTGACTATATATCTTTTCTTTAGTTAATTCTAAAGCGTGTCTCTCTTGATCCTCTGTTAGTTCGGATTCAAACAAACCGTTTTGACTTTGAGTTTGCAGTATAAAGTGTGAGCTGGTTTTAGCTTCATCCTTACTTTGAGTAAACTCATATCTTTTGTTAGTTTTTGGATCTATGTTTTGAGCAAGTATGCTTGTTGAAACTCCTTGGTTAGTTGTTACAGCAAGAGCCTCATCTGTAATTATCTTATCGGCATCCTTCATGTTACGAAAATCCTCGTAACTTTTGTAAGCTCCATTGGCATCATTAATCTCTGTCTGAATAACAGTAGCCAACCTGTCAGCCATAGGGGCAACAGTAGCGCTTAAATCAGTTCTATCCTCACGCTGCTGAAGAATATTGTTAAGGTAAGCTACAGGCATGTATGCGCCAGGATTCTTAGCACGGTCAGGTAAAGAACCGTCCTTGTTTGGGCGAACCAAAGTTAGGCTTCCGTCTAATGGATTTACTATTTGTTTTAAACCATTTACATTACCAAAAGATTGTATCTGTTCGTGTGCCCATATTTCTCTTTCAGAAGCTGTTCCATTCTCAACACGAGTCATAGATTCAGTATAAGACTGATCCCATTTCTTTATGGATTGAGAATATGCTGACCAGTTGTCTTTTGTATTTTGCACAAATCTTTGGTGGTCCTGTGGTTTGATTTCCCCATTGAGCATTCTTTTATTGGACAAAGCTATAGCCTCTGCTGTTTGTGCTGATCCGTCAATTACTAAAGCTCCTAAGCTTTGGTTATCAACAGGTATCTCAGCGTTAACTTCATTGATTGCTTTCCTGGTGTTTTCGTAAAGGTCTTCCTTTCTCTTCTGTCTGTCATCTCTAATCTTATTTGCTACATCAGTAATATCCTGTGCAGCAGCTGTCCAATCAATGGTAGTTGCTGTTAAATCCTTCTCCCTCTCAATCGTGTATTGATCAGAGCTTACTATATTTTGCTGTGGAACTCCTCCTGTTTCTAACGCCATCTTTTATATTTTATCGTGACTTACCTAATCCTAAACTTTCTAAAAAATTAAATCCGCCACCTTCATATCTTTCATCTATTAGGCTCATTTTACTTTCGTCAAGTTCATTTTCTGGTAATACAGACCCTTGAGCCATTTCCAAGTCAAGGTCTCCGCCACCAAACAAAGGAGCAGCGCTACCTATAGCTGTCATGCTTTTTCCTATTCCAGCTATACCTTCTTTCGTAGCCTTAGCGGCCGCCTCTTCTGCTTGAGCAGCTCTTAGTTTAGCGTCTTTAGATCCAGCCACATCAAAAGCCATTAGCTGTTGTTTTATATTTTCTTTAGATTGAGCTTTCATCTTTTGAACATTAAAAAGATCTTGACCCATTTCTTGACGAGTCTTTTCAGCGGCAGCTTCAGTATTTGCTCCAACCCTACCTACTCCAGCGGCTAACGCACGAGCGTCACCCTCTTGTAGAGCTTCGACCTGTTGTTGGTTGGCAGCTAATGTTGTTTCAAAAGCCGCTTCATACGCTTCTGTTGGGACCGTAAGTCCCTCAAATGAATCCTTCTCAGCTCTTTTTCGAGCGTCAGCCATAAGTTTTGAAGCTTCCTTATTAGCGTCTTCCATTAGTCTTTTTTGCTTGGACGCTTCACTGAATGATTTAGCTGTACTTGCTACCGCTGTTCCAATACCTACTACTGCTGCTGTTGTTACCGCCATAGTTAAATTGTTTTTATTAATTCGTGGGTATAAGAACTTCCTTCTTTAAACCCTTGCTTTTTATATACATTAATTAAAGGCTTATTCTTAATTAAAGCATACACATATTTTTTATTTAGCGTTCTCGCTTGCTCACTAATTGTTTTGATAAGCAAAGATAACGCTTCTTTTCTTTTTGTTCTGTCCTTATACTTTGTGTTAGATATGATCCAGTCACACCACACTGCTTTTGAATTTGTTTCGTACATAAATCCAGCGCACACAGGCATGTCTTCATCATAAACTATGTATCCACCCGTACCATTTTCTGGTAAAAAATCTCTTGAGGGCGGTGTCCATCTCCAATCAAACCACCACTGACAAAGCGTTTTATCATAATCCTCTGCAA
>Ga0070747_1001389_pt1 | contig 11846 bp, 15 predicted proteins | sample VirMetDEL_Mar_31_FD_77321 | JGI IMG/M metagenome (GOLD analysis project Ga0070747, IMG submission 77321) | Aqueous microbial communities from the Delaware River and Bay under freshwater to marine salinity gradient to study organic matter... | ecosystem: Environmental > Aquatic > Marine > Coastal...
AAAGAAAAGTCTTATGTACCAGAAGAGTTTAAAGATAAAGATTTAAGAATCCTTTCTTACAAAACACTTTTAGAAAAGTTTAATAAAAAATACACTAATCTTTCCGATGAACAAAAACATGTTCTTAAAGAATATATTAGTAATATCTCTAATACTAATAACTTTTCTACATTTGTAGAAACACAAATACCAAAGCTTAAAACTAAGTTGGCTAAAAAAGTTAAGAAAGTAAAGGATAAAGTATTAAGAATTAAGTTAAAAGAAGCAATCAATTGTGTTGATAAGTTCTGTTTAAATGAATCAAAACAAACAAACGATAACTCTGTTGTCCAATTGTTAAGATATTATGAACTCGATAAAGAACTCTCCAAAATTTAATTCAATAGTTAAGGAATTAGCAAGTAGTTTATACAAGAAGAAGTTAAAGGAAATAACTACAACTGCTAGTATCGATGCTTATCAAACACCTAATGCTTTTGGTAAGATGAAAAAAAAGAAGAAGAAAAATATTGAAAAACAAACCGGATATAAGTTTGTTGATGAAGCTTTATCTAATGATGATATCAAGAAGATAAAGAAAGAAATAAGAAAAGAAGTATCCGATATCCTTTTTGATATTTGGATTAAACGAAACTCTTGGGGAGGTAAATAGATGTCAAGGTATCAAGCAGATCCTGATAATAATAAAAAATCAGTTCCAAAACAAACGGTTAGAACACAAGCAAGTTCTATTGCTGTTTTTGCTACAGATGTTTTAGCACAAGTTGCTAATCCTGTTGCTGGTACGATGACATTTAGTCAAGAAAGTGATAAAATTTTTATTTACAATGGAACTGCTTGGGTAAAAACAGCTGCTTTGACATAACATAGGAATATAAAATGAATAAAAAATTATTAGTAGAAGTAAGACCATTTGAAATATCGAGAAATAAAATAGATGAGAGTATCAAAGAGAACGATGGCCGTTTAGTGGTAAAAGGTGTTCTACAAAGAGCTGAATCTAAAAATCAAAATGGTAGGGTATATCCAAGAGAAGTTCTTTTAAAAGAGGTATCTAAATATCTATCAGAACAAGTAAAAGAAAGAAGAGCTTTAGGTGAGTTAGACCATCCTGATAGTTCTGTTGTTAACCTAAACAATGCTTCACATAACATCATTGAGATGCATTGGGATGGTGATGACTTGTTAGGAACTGTTGAGGTTCTATCAACACCTGCTGGAAACATCTTAAAAGAATTATTTAAATCAGGTATTAAGTTAGGTATTTCATCAAGGGGACTTGGTTCGGTAGAACCAATGAGAGAGTCTGATGGAGATACTGTTGAAGTTCAACCAGATTTTGAACTTATTGCTTTTGACTTTGTTTCTAATCCATCGACACATGGTGCTTTTATGAGACCTGTTAATGAAGGTGTAGAAAAACAAAAACCTGAAACTAAAATTGAATCTATTATCAACTCTATAATGAGGGGATAACATGCCGTCTGTTTCCAAAAACCAACAAAAGTTTATGGGAATTGTACGTTCTATCCAAAAGGGTGAACAACCTGCTGGTAAATTTTCTAAAGATGCTCAGAAAACTGCTAAAAAAATGAAGAAGAGTAGTGTAAAAAAATATGCTAAAACAAAACATGATGATTTACCTGTAAAAAAAGAATCTACAGCAGCTTATAAAAAATCACTTGAAAAAATAGCAAGAGATAAACAACTTAAAACGATATCTAAAAAAGATAAAGCTATGTTGATGAAGATTGCTAAGATGATGAAAGAGGATAGAGACTATAAAGATGAATATAAGAAATTTCAATCTTCTACAAAGTCTAAAAAGTATAGAGCAGAATTAAATAAGTATAATCGTAAGAAAGGTACTTATGGAAATGGTGATGGTAAAGACGCCTCACACAAAGGGGGAAAGATAGTGGGATTCGAATCACAATCTAAAAACAGAGGTAGAGCTGAAAAGAGTCGTTTGAAAAAAGAAAGTAGAAATAAAGAATTAACTGAAAAAGATTTAATGAACTTTTTGATGAAAAGATTTAAGTTTAATAAAAAGAAAGCTATTGATACAATGAAGAAAGCTGGATTTGATACATCTATGTTGAAAAAAGAAAATGCTCGTCAAGAGATAGAAGAATATGTTGATGGTATTTTAGATGGTATGGGTGATGACTTTATGGTTAATGAAGATAAAGAATGTATGTGTGAAGCCTGTTGGAAAGGGTATGAAAAGAAAGGTATGAAAACTATGTTTGGTAAGAAGTATCCTAATTGTGTAAAGAAAACTAAAAAGGAAAGCGTAACCGAAGTAAAAATTCAAGTTAAAGGTGTTGGTACTTATGATGATAAAACACTTTACAAGAAAATTTTAGATATGACTAAGAGTTTACAGAGTTTAGCTAAACGAGGTCAATGGAGTAAATCATCAGAAAATAGTATTAAAATGTTAGGTCGTTTATGGGGAGCATATTCAGATTATGTAAGAAACAACGAATCCGTAAATGAAGGACCTGATAAAGACCTTTTTAAAAAACTTGGTAAAATACAGAATGATATTTATAAACTTCTTAACAATTACAAATCAAAAGCAAATGTACCTGCTATATCAAGAAGTTTCATGATAGGATTACAGAATCAATTAAAAAAAGATAAAATGATTGAAAGTAAAACTTCTGATATGATGAAAGCTGTTCGTAAAGGTGGAACATCAGGACCTTGGAATATTATTATAAGTAAAAATAATAAGATAGTAAAACGAGTATCCGTAAAAAATTTAAAAGAGATACCAGCAGAAATGAACGATGTAAAGAAAGCATTTCCAAATCACAAGATTGGTATAGAGTCTAAGGGTGGTAAGATAGTTTACAGAGAATCCATTGATGAAGGTTCTTGTGGATATGGTATAGATGGACAACTTGGTAACGAACCAGCGGGTCCTCATCTTATGAAAAAGAAGAAAAAGAAAAAAGACGAAGCGTCACTTGGTAGTATGATGTCTAAAAAAGTTGGTAAACATCGTGGTACAAGAGATAAAGGTGAGATAGCTAAAATATTAAAACTTCTTATAAAAAGAGGTAACAAGAAAAAAGATGCTATGGATATGATAGCTAAAAATTATGATAAAGTATCCAAGTCGTATAGAAGAGCCACACCAGCAAAGAAAGCTGAAATATTATCATCACTTCAAGAAGCAGTTAAACTTAAGGGTAAATCTAAGGGTACTATAAGTCATGTTGGTATGCCGAAGGCATCAAAGGGTGTTGAAAAACTATTTAAAATTGCTGATAGTGGATTTGGAAAAGTAGGTGGTCAAACTGTAGATAGTATGTCAGCTAATTTATTTAAACAGATTTATGATAAAGCAAGTGATGATATAAAACTAAAAATAAATAAAAAAAACGAAAAACAATTAGTAATGATTATAAGTAAAATGTGGAATAAGTTTGGAAAAAATGTTAGTATAGGGAGTAGTATATAATGGCTGAATTAAGAAAAGTAGTTAAAGAAGACTACCATATACAAGACCAAAAACATGCTATCAATCAACAATTAGTTGATATCATAAAGTTTAGACAAAACAAAAAATGGTATATTAGTATATCTGTAGTAGCACTTTTCTCTACAATTCTTGCTCTTATGATTTACTTTATGAGTAATGGTGTAGATGTTCAGAGTGGTTGGAAAGAAATACTACTATTAATGTTAGGTGGATTTGTTGGTTCATTCGCAAAAGTCATTGACTTTTGGTTTAACAACGCCGAAGATGATGTTAAACTATTAGAACATGCTGACGATTAGGAGTTGATATGGGGTTATTAAGTGGATTAGGAAGTATATTAAGTGGTGATACTATCAAGAATGTTGGTAGTATAATTGATGACTTACATACTTCAGGTGAAGAAAAGGCGGAAGCCAAACAAAAATTAGAAACGATACTTGCTCAAGCAGAACAAGCTGCTCAAGCTCAAGTATCTGCTCGTTGGGAAGCAGACCTAAAACATGGTAGTTGGTTAAGTAAAAACATTAGACCACTAACATTAATTTTTCTTACGGCTGTATTTACTATACTAAGTGTATTTGATGGGAATTTAGGTGAGTTTACGATAGGTGCTGCTTATGTTCCTGTCTATCAAACTCTATTGATGACAGTATATGCTGCTTACTTTGCTGGTCGTTCAATAGAAAAAGTTAAGAAGGTAACAAAATGAAGTCAATGAAAGAAATGATACAAGAATGGGATATCAAAGAAATCTTAAATGAAGGTGCTGACCTTAATGTACCTGTTAAGATGGCAAAGAAATCTTTATCAAAATTAGTATCTGAAATAGAAAAGCACAAAGGTGGTTCATTTGATGCTGGTGCTCAAGAGTATTCTTTAACAGAAGGAAATCCTGATTCATATGGAGATAGATATAGAAATCTTGTTCTATGGGAACAAAAAGTTCATAAGGTGGTAAACCAAATTATAAAAGAATATAAAAAAGCTTGGAATGATTAAGTTAAAAGACTTATTGGGTGAAAGTATTGAAGAAGATATGGATTATGTGCCTGCTAAATTTAGCAATCCTGAAGCAAAATCACATATGGATAATGATGTCAAGCAGATGTCAAAGATTTTAGGTAAGGCTTCACAACAAGTAATAAAAATTATGATGGATGGTGTAAAGGGTGGTAAGTATGATGCTTTAGATATTGTAAGAGGAATACAATATGGAGATTTGAACAGAACACATGAAGGTGAAAGACCTTTTATGAAGATGCTGTGGAGAAAAGTTCGTAAAGGATTTAGACGATATATGCCTAAGGGAAAGTTAAGAAGATAATATTTATAATTATGAAAGACTATATTACATATAAAGGAAAAAAATATAAAAAAATCGATGAAAGTGTCGATAAACGAATAACGGTAAAAGAAGTTCGTATTTGGTTAAAGAAGTTAGAAGAATTTCGTTATCGTAAAGTTAGAAATGTTGATGCTAGAAGAGTTACTTCTTTTATTAATAGTAATCTAAGTGAAACAGATTTACCCAATTCTTTACAGAAAAAATGGGAACATGCTAAATATAGTAGAGAAAAACATTTAGCAGATAAATACATTAAAGAAAAAATTAGTGAAAAATGGAACAAACTTACTCAAGAGGGTGTTGAAATGAAAAATATCAAATTAATAGGAATGGTAGAAGAACTTGCTATTCGTGAAGAAAAACCACAAGTTAACAAATTCGAAGTTATCGAAGCTGTTAAAAACTATCAAACAATAGGTGGACAACTTTTTAAGAACAATGGTATCGTTGAAGTTGCTAAACAACTTGTTGGTATTGCTGAGTCTGCTCAAAACCATGTGTTAAGTGAAACTGATGATTGGTTTGACGCTGTTTCTGTTAAAAGAAACATGAAAGAATTAAAGGGTATGACTGGTCAGTTTAAAAAAGCTGCTCTTGAGGCTAACGCTGTTAATGAAAGATTAAATGCTCTATATGAAGATATGGGAAATATTTTAAATAGATACTATGACATTGAAGAGGCTATGGATCCTGTAGGTAAAGAAGATGATGATGTTGATAATGATGGGGATTCTGATGATAGTGATAAGTACTTAAAGAAGAGAAGAGATGCTATTTCTAAAGCTATCAAAAAAGAAGATGTAACTTTTGCTGGTAAGAAGTATAAGAACAAATCAGATGCTCCTATAAGTGATCCTCTTTCAGATAGGAGTACTAAAACTAAACCTAATGCAAAAGAAAAAAGAATAGCTGGATATCAAAAAAAAATACAGAGTCTTCAGAAAAGAAGAGATAAAATGAGTAAAGATTCTCTTAAAAAAGGTATTCAAAAAACTATAGATGGTTATAGAACAATTATCAAGAAGATGAGATCATAATAGTAGAGGAATTGTGGAAATAAATAGTACATTTGTCTATGTATCATTGATACTTTGGCAAATAGGTTTTATAGTTGGAATACTTTTAAAGTTATTCTACAAACCAAACGGAAAAAAATTTGTACCAACTGCTGTTCAATCAATACCAGCAGTTGAGGTGATGACACCAAAAGTACAACCTGGTCACATAGATGTTGAAATGAAAAAGAAAATAGCATTACATAAACCAACAACATCATCTATTAAATCAGATGAAGTGATTAAGGGTAAAGTGTCAACACAAAAAGAAAAACTTAAACAACTTAGAAGAGGTTAGATATGGCTAAAGGATTAGATTGTGGAACATCATTTTATATTGCTGCTACTGAAGATACAGTAAAGAAACAGAGAAATGCTTTCTTAACTGTTGATGGACAAGTAAGTCAAGTCAAAAGAATGTTAAAAAGACAAGGAATACCTTTCGTAGAGAAAGCTGGTAAAGTTCATATTGTTGGACAACATGCTTTTAACTATGCTCAAATATTTTCTACATCAGAACTTAAACGACCAATGAAAAGTGGTCTACTAAATCCTACTGAGAAAGATGCTCTACCTGTTTTAAATGCTATAATTGGTGAGTTACTAGGAGAAGCTGAAGATGGAGAAACTTGTGTTTATTGTATTCCATCAAAACCTATTGATGTCCAACGAGAAGTTTCGTATCACGAAGATGTATTGAGAACGATAATAGAACAATACGGTTATTCCGTAAAAAAGATAGAGGAGGCAGTTGCTATTGGATATGAGGGTTTGGTTGATACTCAACTAACTGGTGTAGCCATCTCGATGGGTGCTGGTATGTGTAACATAGCAGTTATGTATCAAGGGATGACTGCCCTATCTTTTAGTGTAAGTCGTGGTGGAGATTGGGTTGATGAAAACGTAGCTATGGATACTGGTGTACCTCAGGCTAAAGTGACAAGTATAAAAGAAACATCAACTACCCTAGATTTATCTTCTGCTAACTATCAAAATATTTATGAAGAAGATACAGATGAGGCTAATGTCTTAATTGCTATTCGTTCTTATTATGGTGCTCTAGTAAACTATCTTTTAACTAACCTAAAGGTTCAGTTTGAGGGTGTTGAAAATGTTCCTAACTTTCCAAATCCAGTTCCTATTGTTATAGGTGGTGGTACATCTTTGGTTAAGGGATTCTTAGATGTGTTCAATGAACAATTTGACCAAAACGAATTTCCAATCCCTATTTCAGAAATCATTCATATAGAAGATGCTCATACAGCAGTTGCTAGAGGATGTTTATCTGAGGCACAATTAATAGAAGAAGATGACGAAGAATAAAGGTTATAAAATGTTTGAAAAAAAGAAAAGAAAAAGAAAAAAACAATCAGATGTTCTCTTTGTAGATGCTACAAATAAAAGTCCAGAAAGAGCAATATCAGAATTTAAAAGAAAAGTAAAAAACTCCAATCTACTTAAAGATTTAAGAGACAGAGAGTTTTATGAAAAACCATCTGTTGCTAGAAGACGAAGAAAAAAACTTAGATTACAAAAAGTTCGTTCTATCAATAAAAACTAGTTTTTTTATTTTTTTATATACTTATATGTAACCTCAATACTCTGTGTACGTACAGAGTCTAATAAAACTAATCCAAATTAAAGTTTCAGAATAACTTTATTCCAATACAAATAGTATAGGAGACATTATTATGTCTGATTTATTAAAAGAAGCTATCGCTGATGCTAAAGCTGTTCGTGAAACTGCACTTGCTAACGCTAAAATGGCTCTTGAAGAAGCATTCACTCCACATCTAAAATCTATGCTTTCTGCTAAACTCGCCGAAGACGACATCGAAGAAGACGATAGCGTATTCGAAGATGAGCATGAAGACGAAGAAGATGAAGACGAACAACCTGAAGAAGGTATGCACGACTCACCTAGAAGAGAAGATGATGATGAAGAAATGGCTGTTGACGGTGACGAAGAAGAAGAAGTCGATGAGTCTGAAATCGTTGAAATCGATGGTGTGAAGTATGCTCCAATTGTTTCTGAAGAAGAACACGAAGACGAAGACGAAGATGACGAAGATGATATGGACGAGTCTGAAGAACTTGACTTAGAAGCAGTAATCAAAGAGCTTGAAGAAGAACTCGAAGAATCTAAAGAAGATGACGAAGATTCTGTAAACGAAGAAGAAGTCGTTGAAGAAGAAATCGTAACTGAAGAAGATGACGAAGATGAAGATAAAGACGAAGTTGATGAACAATCATCCTCATCTGGTATCGGTTCAGGAACTGGTGTGAAGCAACCTTCCGCTGGTGACGAAGAAGATCCGGGTAAAGGCAAGGTTCATGAATCTGTCGAAGCCATTCAGAGTGAGCTTAATGAATACAAAGAAGCTGTTTCTTTCTTAAGAGACAAGCTTCATGAAGTTAACATCCTTAATGCTAAACTTCTTTACACTAACAAACTATTCAAAGAATATGCTTTGAGTAATGACCAAAAACTTAAGATTGTTGAGACTTTTGATAGAGCTCAAACAACTCGTGAGATTAAATTGGTTTATTCTACTCTTGCAGAATCTTTTACTGGTGAGAAAACTGTAAAGAAAGATGTTGTCAAGGAATTTGCTAGTAAGAAGTCTGGCGGAACAGCACCAAAAACTAAGATTATCTCGGAAGAGAATCAAGTTGCTGACCGTTTCAGAAAGCTTGCTGGTATACTATAATCTAAAACCGCTTAATTCGGAGAATTAAAATGAGCGAATATATAAACGAATCTCTTCTTGATGCTACACCTATAAGGAAGCAAAAAGACGAGAGCGCAAAACTCGTTGCTAAGTGGAACAAATCTGGACTTTTAGAAGGAATGGAAAATGATTGGGAGAAATCTGGTATGGCTGTATTGCTAGAAAACCAGGCTCGTCAGTTAATTTCTGAGAACTCTAAAACTTCTCCTAACGCCGGTGGTGGTGTTGGTGATGAAGAATGGTCAGGTGTTGCCCTTCCATTAGTAAGACGAGTATTTGGTAACATTGTTGCACAGGAATTAGTTTCTGTTCAACCAATGAACCTTCCTTCTGGACTAGTTTTTTATCTTGATTTCAAGTATGGAAAAACAGAAGGTAAATTTACATCTGGTAATTCCATTCATGGAAAAACTGGACCTAATACCCCATCTGGATCATCTGCACCTTTTGGTGAAGATGGACTTTATGGTGTTGGTAGATATGGATACTCACAAAACGTAAGTTCTGAAGCTGCTATTGCAACTGTTTCTGCTGCACAAGCTAGTTTCAAGGACATTGATTTTAACTCAGAAGATTCTGCTTCTGTCAGTAATGATGGATTAGTTAAAATTGCTTTTGCTCAGTCTGGACTTACAAATCCTGATTTGAAAGCCGTTAGGTCTTTTGACATCACATTAAACAACACTTCTGGATCTATATTACCTCAATACACCAAAGTTAATGGTGCTAATATTGAAGTAATTGCAGATATGAAAAAGGGTAGTGATTTATTATCACTCGCTTCTCAATCAATATCAGTTGACTATGTCGTAGAAAACACTGCTGGTAACAGAGGTGATTTTGAAGACAGAGCTGGTAATGCTACTGCTGATACTCTAAGTATACCTGAAGTTAACCTAGAGATGAGATCTCTACCAATTGTTGCTAAGACTCGTAAGTTGAAAGCTGTTTGGTCACCTGAGCTTGCTCAAGACTTAAACGCTTATCATTCTGTCGATGCTGAAGCTGAATTAACATCTATGTTAAGTGATTACATTGCGATGGAAATCGATTTGGAAATCCTTGATATGTTAATTAGTGATGCTCAGACTGAAGATTACTGGTCAGCTTCTGTAGGTAAGACATATGATTCTGCTACTACTTCTTTTGTTTCTGAAACTTTTTACGGAACAAAATTCGAGTGGTATCAAACTCTTGTCGCTAAGATTCAAAAAGTATCAAATGAAATTCATCGTTTGACACTTCGTGGTGGTGCTAACTTTGTAGTTGTTGCTCCAAAAGTTGCTACTATCCTTGAATCACTTCCTGGCTATGTAAGTCAGCCTGGTGATGGTGGAAATGATCAATTCAGCATGGGTATCTCTAAGATAGGTCAAGCTGCTGGTCGTTACACCGTTTATAAGAACCCTTACATGACTGAAAATTCAATCTTGGTTGGATTTAGAGGTAGTAACTTCTTAGAAACTGGTGCTGTATATAGTCCTTACGTTCCGTTGATTACAACTCCATTGGTATATGATCCTAGTGATTTTACACCAAGAAAAGGTGTTATGACACGATACGCTAAGAAGATGATTAGACCAGAGTTCTATGGTATTATCCATTGCTCTGCTTTGGATACTATTTAATAGTTAACCAAATCATAAACCTAGTACAAATGAAAGGGGAAGACTTCGGTTTTCCCCTTTTGTTTTTAGAAATGTTATATTTATAGATAGGAGAATTACATTATGCCAAAATTAGATTATGCCTATTCAAATCCAAGTTCTTTTGCGATTGGTCAAACACCATATGGGACTTATGATGCCGATTCCACTTTTCAAGATGATATTGTTTCAGTCACTAAGTGGTGTGCTCAAAGACTTGGTTTTCCTGTTTTACAACTAGAAATACCAAGTGGTTCTATCTATGCTTGTTTTGAAGAATCTGTAAACGAATACTCACAACACATCAACAACTATAACATTAAGAATTGGATGTGGGAACAATATGGAGAAAAGAACAGAATATCCGGTTCTTTAAGTACTGGTTCTGCTAATCCTGTAACTCCATCATTGGGGGCATCTATTGGATTATCTGATAAATATGGTCAAGTTGTTGGTATGAGTGAAAATCATGACCTAAAAAAAGGATATATAACTTTATCTGGTTCACAGCAAGATTATGATTTACAAAGTGTTTGGGCTGATGATAATGAAAGTGGTAAAAGAATAGAAGTTCAAAGAGTATTTAATCACATGCCAGCTGCTGTATCAAGGTTTTACGATCCTTATGCTGGTTCATTTGACCAAAGACAACTTCTAGATGCTTTTGGGTTTGGTAATGTTTCCCCAGCAATATCATTTGTACTAAAACCAATTTCTTATGATTTGGCTAGAGCAAATGCTATTGAAACATCGGATTTGATAAGAAAGAGTGCTTACTCTTTTGAGATACATAATAATAACTTAAGGATATTTCCTGAACCTTTAGATGGAGACGCTGGTGAAAAGATATGGTTTGAATATTATGTCAAAGACGATATTAGGAACTCAGACAACGCTAATGCTAGTTTACAAGGTGGTGTATCAGATCCTTCTAATGTTCCGTACAAATTTATTACTTATGGTTCTATTAATCAACCAGGTCGTCAATGGATTAGAAAATATACTTATGCTCTTGCTAAAGAGTTATTGGGTATTATCAGAAGTAAGTATAGTTCTATGCCGATACCTGATGGAGAAGTTACATTGGATGGTGAAGCTTTAAAGACAGAGGGTAGAGAAGAGAAACAACAATTATTAGAGGAGTTAAAAGAGTTCTTAGAATCGGTTTCTTTGACAGAAAAATTAAAGGCAGAGGCTGAAGAAGCTAATGCTCAACAAGAGGTGTTAGCAAAAGCACCATTACACATATTCATAGGATAATAGATGTCTGCTACTAGACCATTCTTTATTTCTCAAAAAGAAATTGACTTAGTTGACCACATGAATGAAGAACTTATCGATGAGATAGTCGGCCAGTCTGTTGATATTTATAAGGTAGCACCCGAACATACAAACGAAAACATATATGGAGAAAGTACGACAAAGTATTTTAATGTAGGGTTTAGGGTAAATTGTCTCATACGATATAATGCTCCTGAAGTAGAACAATTTCAAGAAGCAGGTGCAGATACAAACTCTACAATAGATTTAATGTTTCAGAGAAATAACTTGGCTAGTGGTTCACTAAACTTA
>Ga0070747_1001390_pt1 | contig 11844 bp, 2 predicted proteins | sample VirMetDEL_Mar_31_FD_77321 | JGI IMG/M metagenome (GOLD analysis project Ga0070747, IMG submission 77321) | Aqueous microbial communities from the Delaware River and Bay under freshwater to marine salinity gradient to study organic matter... | ecosystem: Environmental > Aquatic > Marine > Coastal ...
CTACACCATTTACCATTTCAGTAGCCTCAAAGAAGGCTGGAAGAGCTGGAAATAATCCATACTTAAGTGAGAATGGTCCATGAACCTCTCCTATGTTCTGTATTGTAAATAAGAACGGCTTCATTACCTTAATTGTATCGGACTCACTGTAAGGAACTTTATCTCCTGGTCTCCATTTTTCATGTGCCGTAAGTAAGTCTAATATTCCATCTGTGTGTAGTCCTTGTGCTAATAAAGTTCTTCTAAATCTATCTATAGAAGACCATCCCTGGCCATCTGCTAAATCTGTATTTACCCCAACTTCAACTCCAGTTACAGCTTTCATTACATCTGCAACTTCAGAAGTAAATTTACCTTCCTTAAGTATTATAGTTTTAAATGTTTTCTGTGGCATTCCTGTACCTGCCCCAACAGCTAGTTTAACTCCTGGAGTAAATGGTAAAGAAAACCTTTTATTGATATCTACTTTTTGTACTATGTCAGAAGCAGCCTTATAGAAAGCAGGATCTCCTACTCTAAACAACATTAACTCGTAGTTGTATATAAAGTTGTTTGCTAAAAATGTTTCCATCTCAGCTTTAGATATTGCACGAGCTCCAAGTTTTCCACCTACCTGCGCTCCAACCTTTTTTGAAAGTACAGATGCACTATCTATATTGGTAGTAAAATTAACACCTTTCTTATCTAAAACTCCATTGTCTACATAGAACTGCATATCATCATTAATGGTATTGAACAGTTGCTGCTCAGCCATTGGAAGTAAATCCTTAGTTATCTTCTCTAAGTTCTTTTCATTAAGTTTTTTAACGTTAAGTACAGCATTAAGATCTGTAAATAAGTTAAACCTAACTCCATTTTCTCCATAGTTAGGTATAGATGCATGTCCTTGAGCGTCTAAGATTCTTCTAAGTTCTGCGTGAACTTGATTCCCAACCCACATTTTAACTTCTTTAGATTGTATTCTCCCCGCGCTATCAAATATTGCTCCGGCTATTTCGTGCTGAGTTGCACCCTCTTTCATATTAAACTTAGGAAGAGTAACTAGTTCTAAGTTACCTCTATCTCCCTGAGTAGGCCCAAATATTTGAGCATATCTATTATTTCCTTTAGGTGCAAAGAACGCATTCATCCTAGATGCTAAAGCATCAAAAGTTGATAAGGCCCCATAACTTACACCAGTTTGTGCTTTGTTATTTTTTAAAGTGTCCAGGGTGTTAGACTCAAAAACACTAGCATCCTGCCCATCTAAGTCTGTTAATAGAGATACTATTTTTGTATCTAGATACATAGGATTGTCAACAAAGGTTTGGAAGTACGCTCTGTTTTCTTCTGAGTTCCCTTGTATTTTTGAAAAAATATCTTGTGCTTCAGATCCAAAGTTAAGTGGGTGCATAAGCGTCCCAGCTCCTCCAAGGAAAGCTCCAATGTTAGGTTCTGCTGAAGTCTCTGCTACAATCTCACTTAATAATCTAAGGCTCTTAGCCTCTCCTATTTCAACTCCTTGTGGAAATACATCCACACCCTCAAGAGTTTTTTGAGCTAGAGCTTTCACTATAGCTTTAACTGTTGATGAAGGTGTAAGTACACTGTTACTCTTATGAATTAACAATGGATTCTTCTGTACTCTATCTATTAAAGTTCTAAGAACTTCTTTAGTTACTCCGTCAAACCCAGCTTTTCTTAATAGATTTGCTGCTGTTCCTAAGTTACTTCCTGATGAAGCATACAACCCAGTTTTAGCATCTCTTGCATTAAGGCCCCGTGTAGTAGCTTTAGAATTTAAAAAAGATTTAACAGACTCTATAGCTGATGTATTGGGTTCAGAAGAACGAATATCTCTAGCATTATTGTTCCATTGAGATTGTTTGGACTTAGACGCAGTTTCTGAATTAGAAGACATAAGAACAACTTCCCCATTAACCATTTCAACGAAACTAGCCATATTATAATCTTGCTTTGCAAGAGAAAATAAAGCTGTACTTAGTTTATTATACTCACCTACCTTATCTATATTAATACTTTCTTCTGATATTAATGCTTGGTATATAGGAACTAGTTGAGGGTAAGTATCTAAAGATTCCTCTAGTTTAACTTTAACCTCTCCAACTGACTGTGTTCCTGCTAAAGTAGCATATAAACTACTTAGCATTACATCATATCTTGCTGGCCTATTATCACCTGTTTCTGAAACTTCGTATTGAACTGCAAAAGGTTCCTTTCTATTAAACTTAAACTTACGATCAACTTTCTTTATTCCTCTTAAGAATATACGTAGTTGTGGTAGTACAGAATTAGCTGGAGAAGCTTCAAGTATACTCATATCGTATATTCTCTCATACTCCGTTTGTGCATCCTCATAATCTTTATTTGGATTCACCCCTTCATTGTAATCTTCTATCTGCTCCATAGCAGATTTACTATCTTCTACTTTAATATTAATTCCGTATAATGCTAGCTTAGCCCCTATAGGTCCTAATACTCCTGCCTCTCCTAGGTAGGCCCCTAATTTTTCTGCACCCTCTTTTAGTAGGGCTGTCATTTTAGGAGGATAGTTGTTGGCATTAATCTCGGCAGATATCTTTTTTTGAATATTTCTAACTACCGTTTTAATAACCATAGGATTTCCAGTTAGACCATCTAGATTAATCTTAGATAAAGTAGTTCTACTACCAGTCTTCTCCATACCCTTTAGTTCACCTAGAACCATATCAGTGAATGTATCTATAACATCAAGTTGTTGTTGGTAAGAGTCAAACTCAACCAACTTATACTTAGGTGATGCCATGAATCTTTTAGCATCCACTTCTCCTTGCTTGTTCTCTCCGTATATTTTAATATACTTTTCTTTATTATTCGATAGCTCTAAATAATTTTCTAGTGCTAAACTTGGCGAATTTACTGAAGAAAGCATTTCAAATAAGTTTGAAGACTCTCCATTCGCTAAAGTAATTTTATTAACTACACATGCCATATTAACAGACTATTTCAATTTTATTAGTATCTATAAGTGTTTGTAAAAGTACGCTATTTTTCTTAGATAACCGTTCTTTGTAAGTGCTAATAGAGTTAAAATCAGCTGCTACATTCTGTTGCCAATTTAAACTTTTACTCTTTGCATATCCTTTTGATGCTATCTTTTCAAATATTTTTGTAGTAACATCCTGAGACCTTGTCTTGCTAAACCAATCTAGGATTGATTGAAAGAACTTTTTAATTTTATCTCCTATACCTGGAGCTTTCCGATCTTTTGCAAAAACTGCAAAATCATCTGCCAAAGTTTCCTCTAGAGTATAAGACCATTTGTCTTCACCTTTCTCCTTAGCCATAGCTGCTCTTTCAGCGTTAGTTAAGTATAGAGAAGCTACTGCGTGAAAACCTTCATGGAACACTGTTCCTGCTTTAGCGTTCTTTACTACGTAATTAACACCTTCGTGGTAAGCGCCTATAGCCTTTAGTCCAAACTTGTTAACCATCTTAGTTACACTCTCAACTTGTTCTATAGGAATCTGTGGTAGCATAGCTTTAACCTGCTTAACCTCAGCTGCAAATGCTTCTGGAGTATTAGTTACATCAGAACCCTTTTTAAATGGAGCTTCGGTATTACTATCATAGTCTTCAATAAACTTATCATATACTATATTCAAATCCATACCTTCACTATCTGCAATAGCTAGATCAGCTTTAAGCTTCTCTTTCTTAGCCGTTCCTGTAAACTCTAAAATAGTAGATACTGATGTAGGTAGTTTAAAGTCTTCAAACCCAGCTGGTTGTTCACTTGTTTCTTCTTCGATTGTATCTTTTTTTATTACTATCTTTTGCTCTAATTGTGGCACCCTCTTAACCTGTGTTACGTCTAAAGTAGCTTGAGGTCCAAAGTATTCATCTAACTCTCTATTATCTACTTGTGCTACTATATTACTTTTAATAGGTTCTTTTTTAACATCCGCCGCTTTAATAGGGCCTTTATGTATAGACTCCGCAGTACTACCAACAAAGTGTGTAGCCTGTAATCCAGCTTCTGCAATTGTTACCCTTTGAATTAGTTTTGCGATACTATTCATATCGTGTATTACTGCAGTTGACTCTAAAGGGTGAGTACCCTTTCCATCTTTTGTTAATCCTACATAGGCAGGAACATAAAATAATTGTGTAGCATGTGTTTGCTTACTAGGAAGATATCGCTCTCCTTCTATTTTAGTTCGTACTTCAGTAGACCCTTTACTAAGTGCTTCCTGAACTTTGATAAGAGATTTTATTCTAGCCTTCCAAGACTTATATTGCTCTGCATTTTTTCCACCCTCTTTAATTCCTACCTCTACTTGAGTTACTAATAATTGTAGCTCCTCTGCTTGGTAAGGAACAGCGGCTAATAAAGCATCATTTAAAGGTTCTGCTACCTCTTCAGACATTGTAAAAGCAGTACCTGTAGATATAGTATCAATAGCAATCTTAAGGCCTGATAGAGCTGAATGTATTTTTTCAGTCCTATTACTAGAACCCCATAACTTAACTGCATCTAAGTCTGATTTATCCGCTCTTAGTTCAGTATATAGATCATACAATTTAGAATCTGAAGTACTTATAACTGGATCAGTTTTAACTTTATTACTTAAAGTAACTTTAGTCTCTAGTTTAATAATCTTTTCTTTTAAAGCTTTAGCTTTATCAGAATATTTTGCTTCGTCTAATTTAGCTATAGCATGTTTTGCTTCTGCTAAGTTAGCTCTAGTTCCATCATGAATGAATGTATCACCTGGGTAAGATCTTACAGTTTTATTACCTTTCTTAGTACGTAATATATACCTACCATCAGCAGCGATCTTTTGAAAAGTAGCAGCTCCAAACTCTGCGTGATAGACTTCTACTCCTTTTGAGAACGTTCTATCTTCTGGTTGGGTCCATTTTCCTGTAGGATCTGCTTCAGATTTAACTCTCTGCTTATCCTTAAGGTTCATACCACTAGTAGTATCATTAACAGTTTCCTGAACTTTACGTAATCCTAGAATACCTCTAGCTACCATATCCTGGTTATTGCCAATACCTCTGTCTTCTAGTTGTTCTATAAGTTTACCATGCTCAGCTTCAAGGTCTCCTGGAATTTTTTCAGCCTCCATTATATCTTTAAGCATTTTTTGTGCAGCTTTACTTTGCACAATATCCATAGCAATCACTTTCTCATTAAATTGTCGAATCACATCTGTGACATCTCCATCATCTACTTCATTAATAGTTTCTTTTAACCAAGGATTCTCCTCTGATAAAACTGAATCTACATCCTCATTAAAATTTTCTAGAGTTGATTCTGATGCCTCTACAAGAACCTCTGATACCTCTTCAAAACCTTTGAAAACTTTTCTTAAATATTTACGTCTATCTTGTCCAACCTTTGCACTAGCCTCTCCGAAATCTTGGCCATCTACTGTAAATGTTCCTGAAGAACCTACATAAGGTGTAGTGGTATCTATATCAACTTTAAGACCTCCCGCGTTAATTAAGTTTTGCATTGCAGCTTTACCATCCTTATCAGATAAGGAAGTATCAGCTAATAAATCTATAGAGGTTCTTTTTCTTTGTCTACCTATAATCTCTTTCCACTCATTAGGAGTATCTATTGGGTTATACTTTATAGTCTTAGTTTCAAACTGAGGATGCTGAACTTCTATAGAAGGTACAAACTCCCCCGTAGCCTTAGCTACAGTAATACCAGGTCTAAGAAGCATAGGATTAATTATCCTTTGTTTCTTTTTATTTTGATTAAAAAGTTTTTGACCTTTATACTCACCTACAATTGTATGAGTCTTTCCACCTAATCTAATATGTGTAAGAATGGTTTTCTTAAACTCTGCATACATACTGCCAGCTCCTCCATTCTCTTCATCCTTTTTATTTGTATCTCTATTCTTATTCCAAACTACTTGCGCTTTTCTATCTGCAAACACTTCGTCCTTTTTATCTGGAGCTACATTATCATCTACTTCTATTTCCTTTTTTAAAATTGTGTCTGTCTCTTCTTGATTAGCAATCTCTTCTGCTAACCATGTTTGTATTGCCTCATTCCATGAAGCTGTAACATCATCAACAAAAGTCTCCCCACCTTCTATCAAACTAGGCATAGACTCTATCTTTTCAGAACTTAATAGAATTGGAACTATATCTCCTTTAGGACTTAGTATTAAAGCATAAGAGTCTCCGGGTTGCATTATCTTTCGTCCGTACTCATCTGTAAATGGAATTTCTTTAGGTACTGTTTTTCCATTAGGCATTAACACATCGATGAATTCATCTGCATATACATTACCATCTGAATCTCTGGCTACATTCATTTTAGGGAATACATTAGGCCCATCACCTTTGGTTTGAGCTATAATCATTTTCCCGTTAATCAAGTAAGCCGGATCAATATTATTCAGATCCGATAAAGGGCTGAATATAGGGGTACCATCTTCTCCATAATTCTTAAGTAAATTTGCTCTACTTGAAAAGTGTCCTACAGCTTTACCTGTAATCTCCCCTTTATTAGTAGCCAGCAAGTTTAAAAGAGTTTGGTGGTTTAAGTTCCCTTCTCTGCTTAACCTAGTGATTTTAACATCAGATGCTGTGCCTTTAGTCTTTTTGTAAACATCTATGTAATGTTCTCCTTTATCTTCTTTAAGTTTATATACTACTTCATACTCTCCAGGAAATGGTAAGTTTAATGTATGATGTTGATAATCATCCATCCATCTAAAGTCTCCTGACTTCATACGATTAGCAGAAACATTTATCCCAACTACTTGAGCCTCATCTGCATACTTTAATAAACTAGCTTGGTAGTTTACATCATTAGCTTTTAATAAAGAGTCAGTTTTTAAATACTGTCCCCACGTTTTCTCGTGGTACTTCATTGGAACTCCAGCCTTATTGTAAACTAATTGCTTAGCTTCATCCCGTAAGAACATGTTATCTTCTAAGATAACTCCTTTAGGTGCACTCTCAATCCATTTACCTTGATCTGTTACTTCACGCATCAACGGCATATTAAACCTTTCTTGCCCTGACTTAGTTTGAGTCATGACTTGTTTAACTATCTTAAATACTCTACCATCTTGTGAACGTACTAAATCTCCTGGTGTATAAGTTCTTACAACTCCGTTTGGATCCATTGCAGAAAAGGATTCATTTCTATTAATGTTCTTAGAAGCTTTTGCTTCTTTATCCCATTCCTTTTGTTGAACCTCTAATTCCTCTTTAGTATATCTTGGTGGTTGGGCTTCTAACTCTTTGAACCCCATCCAATCTTTATTTCCTTCTTCTTCTTTAACTATACTATCAACTTTTCCTGCATTATCTTTAGCGTTTTTGGTAGCAGTTTCCTGCTCCTTTGCAAACTTTGTCTGATAAGCCGGATTACTAATTTTTGTATAATGGTTAAATAAGTCATTCTTAAACTTAGAATACTTTTTAATACCTTTAATTCCTTTAAAGTAATTCTTAACTTTGTGACTATGCTTTAAGTAATTATTGAATGCATTATCTTCAGTTGATTCTTTAACTTTTAAAGCTTTTGATTTAGCTTCACTTAAACCATCAAACCTTCCTGCAAGTCTATTTATAGAAATCTCTCCAGTAAGTTCTGCTATAGCTATATTCTTCTCAGGAAACTTAGTTTTAAGTTCTTCTCCAATAGCTCTTAAGTTCTCACCTACAGCCTTTTCTATGGATTGAAGTTCTTTAGTTGCTCTATCTGCAATTACTCTGTTATGTATTATCTCTCCTTTATTAGGGGCTCCTGCATATGCTTTAGTATACATGTCTACTCTATCTAGAGTTTCTAACATATTTGCTGCGACCTCTTTATAGTCTTCACCATAGTTTTGCTCAGCAGCTTGCTCAGGGGTCATCTTAGCGATGTCCTGCATATCTTTTCTAAGAATACTAGAAGTTCCCCACTCTACATTTTTAGATAATTGTGTAAGAACATGTACATCATCAATGAACTCTGCCTCTTTAAACTCTCCTTTAACAAGAGCAGTCTTAGCCATATCCTCGTACTGTCTGAAGATATCAAAGTTATTATCAACTAGGGCTTTGTTCCACCCACCTGGTTTCTTCTTAGTTCCTACTAATGCTGTTTGTTCTTTAAACGCTTCTCTTTGTTCTGCTATTTGTTTACCCATCATTGGGCGTTGTATAACAGCAAACTGAATTGGACCACCTACAACACCTAAAGCTCCTGCATGCAGGGCTCTGTTAGACATAGCAAGGTTAGTCATCCTATCCCAATAGTTATCAGAAGAGGCATTTTCAATACCAGCTCTTTTGTCTACATCATAAAGTTGCTCCATTTGGATCATCTCTTGGTAAACATTCTCTGTAAAAGCTGTAGGAGAACCTGCTTTAATTAGGTTCTTCATTTGATTTAAGGCCGTAGGATTCTCAACTAAACCGTTGAATCTTCCCTTACGTTTAAATATACCACCAAACTTAATATAAGCTGTAGCTGAAAGAGCCATGTTTAAAGCCACAACATCTTGAGCTTCATTAGATGCAAGTTCTTGTGCTTCTCTTTCTGTCATTCTTCCTGCATCAATCTCACCCTTCAAGCCAACCATAGCCTGATTATATGTGTCAGTTCCCATCATCTGACCCATGAAGTAGTTAGACATTGCTGAGGTTGCTAAAGGTCCCGTAAAAGCCTTCGTAGCACCTTGCATAGATTTACCTGTTAAATTACCTAAGGTAAGATCAGTGTACTTAGCAAGATCTTTAAACTTCTTAGCTGTTCCTAAATATGATACAAGTTTAGCTGCACCAAGTCCAGTAACACCAAACCCTACTGCAGAAGATATTGCACCTTCTAAAGAACCCCATTTAAATATTTGAGACGTAACGCTATTAGGGTCAGGTTGATCTTCGTATATCTTAAAGGCCTCAGACTCTCTCAGAGATTCTTGAGTATCCTTCATCAATCTAGTCCACGCGTTTCCTGATAGATCCTCAGTATCTGTAAATAGATTAGTATAAGTATCCATGTCTATAACATACCCGGCTTCCTCTGCAACTATTAAACCACCTTGAAGTATACCTCCACCGATAGCTTTTAATGCTTTCACACCATTACTTTGATTCCTCGCTCTTGCAGATTCTACAGATTCAAACATAGATTTACCTCTATCTAAATCTGGGTCTACGTTACCAGCTCTCATAGAAGAACTTACAGATTGAGCATCCTGCAAGGACCCTATACGATCCATAGTCTCTCCTGCAGTTGTGGGTGCTTGAGTAAGGGCTTCTGGAGCACTTCTATCTTTTGCACTATTTACTAAACCTTCATATGCTAAATCAGTAGAAGTTTTTTCTGGTTGGATCATTGTTAGATCCGCGTCTGGTTCTGTTCCTAATTGTTCTGCCATTATAAATAATCTATATATTCAATACCGTCCTTTACAAATTTACGTAATATTGGCTTACCATTCTGTGATATCTTGTATTCATTTATCTTAGGCATATACTCTACAGTATATACCCCCTTAGGCATTTTTGGTAAATCACCCATAGTTGTAATAGTTTGAACACCAGTATTAGTATTCTTAGTCATATCAATTAAAGCCTTATTATATTCTGGAGACTTCAGTACCTTAGGGTTAGAAGGTTCTTGTATATAAGTCTCTCCATCATGTCCAACTATAATTAGAGAACCTGGAGGATACATACCTCCTTCTTTTACAACTGAAGTTACAAAAGTAGTTCTTTTACCTCCACCGTCAGTGGTTTTACTAGAACCTTGTATAGCTTTTAGGTCATCTCCTTTTATTAGTTTTCCTGTATTAATATTTCTAACAGCTGCATTTTGATTGCTAAACACACCTTCATTATTTACTTGCTTCTGCTCTTGAACAGATGCGCCTCTAGCCTGTAATGAACTAGTAGCATTAGCTCCACCATGTTCTTGCAACCACTCCGCTTGCTCACCTGGAGCTTCTGGCATTTTAGTTTGAGTTTTCCACTCCATGTATTCTATACGAGCTTTCCCTTCAGGAGACCCAACCCATTGATCAAGTTCTCTCCATGAGTCTCGACCTGCCATCTTCCCTAAGTTTCTTAAGAACGGTACAGATCCTCCTGTCATTCCTAACTCTCCTGAAACGTATTCAGGTTGTTGTATTCTATCAAAGTACTGAGGTGCAGTAGTTTTCATTGTACTACCGTCTCCTCTAGTAGCTTTAGCTTTTTCTTCATATGTTTTATCTCGCACTACTCCTGAGACTATTTTAGCTATATAACTCTCTACACTAATTGGTTTCCCTGCAGCATCTGTTCTACCTGCAACCTTTTCTTCTAAAGCTCTGTACAGGTTTGAATCAGACGATATCTGGTTTAGTAAGTTATCTTGTATAAGCTTAGGTGATACTACTTTCATACCCTCTTCATTATACTTAGCATTGATTTCATCTGCTCCATCCTGTAATCTCTTAAGAGGATTTACAACAGTAGAAGCCATATATCCTTGGAAAGAATTAAAACCTCCTTCTTCAGTTGGCTCAGTTACATGTTCCTGGGTTGATCGTAGGAACTTGTTATATCCTTCTTGAGAACTTTTCCCTTCAGATAACTTCTTACGTTCAGCTTTACCCATTAATCCTGCAGCATCATATGCAGATTGTTGGGCACCAAGTTCTCCAAGAGTAGTCTCACGCTTAAGTCTTCTCTTAAAGTTATCTAGTTGTCCTTGGATCTGACTATAGTCTCCTCCAGAACTTTCAACCATAGCATTCAATTCGTCATCGAACTGACCCTGAATCTCGTGGTGCCTTTGAGTATCTCCTTTTAGATATCTCATACCTAATAGAGAGTTGTCTATCTCATCCACCGCAGCCCTAGCTGTATCATATCTTTCGTTCCTTCTTTGAAGAGACTTATCAATAAAATCTAATGGTAATGCAACAAACTCACTCATTGGTTGTGCTGCTATTGGTTTCTCGAACATGCTTGCCATAATCTCTTTATCTTCTAGTTATTTTTAAATTTATCTAAATCAGCCTGGGTCTCACTAAAGTCTAATGACCACTCTGGTAATACTTCTTCTTCAGGTGGCACAAATTGTGTTACATCTGCAGGTGTTATCACTGCTGGTTCTGCAATAGGTTCTGTAGTAGTAGTAGTAGTAGTTGTACCTCTTCCAGTTGTTCCCCCTCTAAACGCTCCAGTTATAGGATCATACTTACTACCTTCTCCCATTAACTTAAGCATATACTCTTGGTTTTCTTTTGCAGCTTTATCTTTTCTCTTCACAGCACCTATGTTTGCTACGTCTGCCATACCTTGGGCTAAGAATGAATCCGTAGCTGCTTGAGCTTGTGCATCCATTATGTCAGCCTTCTGGTTCATTGCAACGTTCTGAGCTTTAGCTTGGTTTCTAATACCAATATTTTGTGCTGCAATTTGATCCGATCTTTGAACCTCTTGTGCATTCACAGCTCCTTTTCTAGCTATCTTATCTGCCCAGGCTTGTTCAGTATTAGCTCTAAAGTTGGCCATCAATCCACCTGAAGTGTTTCTTGCATTCCCCATAGCCGCTGAAAACGCTTCATCAATCGCACTCATTTGTGGTTGACTCATGTTCTCATACTTTCTAGTCTGTGGTCTAACGTAACGTCTATCTACTTTATCCGCACTACCTAAACCTTTTACAATATTGTATACAGCTGGAGCATATGCGGCAAGAGATGAAAGCTCTCCTCCTATTTTCTTTAGTGTACTAGGACCCTTCTCTGGAACTGTCCCATCACCTATTCTCTTAGTTACTTCTCTTTTTACATCCTCTTCCTTAAGATCATTATCAAGAACTGATTCAGCTTTTTGAAC
>Ga0070747_1001392_pt1 | contig 11843 bp, 21 predicted proteins | sample VirMetDEL_Mar_31_FD_77321 | JGI IMG/M metagenome (GOLD analysis project Ga0070747, IMG submission 77321) | Aqueous microbial communities from the Delaware River and Bay under freshwater to marine salinity gradient to study organic matter... | ecosystem: Environmental > Aquatic > Marine > Coastal...
GAGTGGCGACCATACACATAGGCCAGCTTGTTACCATCAACAAGAGTATTGTAACAGGCTGATCGGAAGTATCCCATCATCCCGTTGTTAGCCCATGTTCTGTTGTGGCTGGTACGAAACTTGAACTGGGGGATGACCGTATCATTCCTCCCATCAATAGTAGTGGCCTCCGCATGGAACTTGGCAGTAAGTTCTAGCTGTTCGCCATGACCAATCACATTGGTTTTGAACTCAGCACGATCAAGATCAATGCCTGACATGGCAATAGACTGCTCAAGGTTTTCCACAAGATCAAGATATTGTACTGGCTCGTATGCGTCAGAGACAATAGCAATAGGCTCTCCGCTATCAGTCCGACGCAGACCTACGCCTAGTGAGGGATCAATCTTACCCCCATCAATACCCCCAAAGTTAGGGTTGAAGGCACCAAGATCAAACTTCTCTACATTAAAGTTAAGTACATCATGGTTAAACATTTTGGTTCTCTTTCATCTTTAGGTTGAAACGTATTGTATATAAATGCTGAATGCACTGTGACACTTTGTCACTATCTTCCAGTTTTACTGAGCCATTCAACTGAAGCTGGCTTAATACTTCAAGAGTTTCTTCTATAGCCTCAAGCGGTGTCATTAGACCATTCCTCGTACCCCTTTGTTGCTAATGACATTTCATGTTCAATCCATCCATTAAGTTCATCTATATCAATGTCCTCAATATCAGTATCAAGGGCCACAAGTTCCATGTATTCCTCAACCATTGGTCGGCACCATGCGTCACCACCATAGCGAAGGAACCGTTGCACATCTTCTACACTTTGAAAGTCAGGCGTATACATTGTTACTCTCCTTTTAGTTGTATGTCTTTTAGTGTGTACTCAGCCAGTATACCATTAAACGTATTAGAAATCAAGCACAATCCGTTCAGTACAGAGGGTGCGTTGGTCATGGTAAATGTCATAGCTGCCATCAGAGATTCCTCTGCGATGTTTAGATCGTCCATGTCTTCCTGTTGTAATAAACTAAGTTCATTATAAACTTGCTCAAACACTTTCATGTTCATGTTGTAGCTCCTCTAGTATATCATGCCATGCGTTCATATTATCTTTCTTCCATTTGTTTTTCTATATACCGCCGAGCATACTTCACTGCTTCACCAGACTTAAAGTACATGCCAACATCTTCTACCACCTCATCAACAGTGAAGTCATTCATGCCGCCATAAGAATATCCATTTACAAAATCTTCTACGCTCATCATCCAGTTCATTATCTTAGACATCTTCTATCTCCGGTTTAACATCCTTCTTTTTATTTAGAAGGATGCGATTACGAAACAAAGTTCTTTGCAGAATCTTTGCTTGTGGGTTTCTGTTCACTCCATGTCTATTGTGGGCTGGCCCCAGCTTGTTTGTGTCTTTCTTTCCCATTCCTCATACCCCTTTCGATAGGCTTGGTACTGTGCCTCGCACTGTTCTTTATTATACCACCACTTTGGCATCACGTTGTAGGATAGCTGCTGTAGCTCATCCCATTCCTGTTTAGATAACATAGCTTTGATCCTTCTTCAGCCACTCCAATTGCACCATAGCTATATCATAAGCCTGTGCTGGTGTCAAGTCAGTAAGCGAATAGATGGTGTACTTTAGACCATACTTCTCACCTGTAGTCTTGATTTTTTTGCGACGGCTTACGTCCCATGTAATCGTCCAGTTATCACCACCGAGTTCTACTTCTACGAAATCAACTGTCATCTTGCACCTCCATGTCAGGGATAAAGCCTTTGTCTGTGAACAAAGTTAGCTCAAAGTCTTTGTTAGTTTTGTCAGTGACAGTTACCGTTATGGTTGTGAAGCTTTCATAGTCTTCACGTTTTACTTTAATGTTATCTACGCTATGTATTCTAAGTCCGTTCATTTTATTTATCCTTTATCCTGCGTTAAATGATGCACAAATTATAGCACCGGGGTAGATATCACTATCTGGTTCACCCACGACCTCACCTAAATACATTACTTTTACAAGGCCGGGATACGCTACCCAACTATCATACATACTAAAGTCACCTGACCCACCGTTGGGGTGTATCTGCTGTGCTTCTGCTGCACTATCAGCAACCACCACGGCACTATCGTAGGTGTCGTAACCTGTGTTGATGTTCTGGTGTAATCTAAATAGTTTCATTATTCCATTCCTTCCCAGTCTTCATGTGTTCTACGGGCAGCCTCATCATAAGTCTCAACTTGATCTTCAGGCCACCCGTCTTCGAGCAGCCAATCCAAGTGAGCGTTGAATAAGCCCTCTCTGATAATTTCGTTTTGCATCACACTCATGTGCTTCCTCCATCCAATCTAGGGTTGCATAATCTTTAGCCTTATCAACAGGATATCCCATTGAAATATATTTGTCAACTAAAATATCATAGTCAGGCATAATTATTTCCTTACCTTTTTGTTGTGAATACGAATAATTTCGTTATACATGGTTGGTTTATGGGCAAACTCATTGAACTGATGCCTACTGCGGCACAAGTTCTTAACAAATTTGTCAAAGTCAAAGCACGGTACCGCAAGGGCCATAAGCATTGCCTCCTGAAACTGTTGCTTTTTCAAAGTAGCTGGCCTAATAGGTATGTACAAAGATGCGTTAGCTAGTTTTCTAAACTTTGACAGTACATCTTCTACATGGTTGATGATATCCTTACTAAAGTAAAGATCACCCTCTTTAAATGTTTTATTACCGCCATTTTTAAGGGAAAACATTCTTGATGTTTCTTTATTACAGATGGCAATCAAAACGCCATGTGTTACTTTATTATTATTATAGTAGCTCATGTATCTTTTGTAATTTTCTGATGCTTTCATATCATCTTGTTGTTCACTCCAGTAGTTAGCAAAGTTTCCAAGGTTCCAGTTTCGTTTGTTTGTATTAAGTGCAATAGCAATTTTAGCTACGTCTTTATTTGGAATTGTAACATAGAATATATCTTGTTGGGGTATACAAGACGTTGCTGCTGCCATCCTAGTCTGGCCGTCTACAATGCGCCCATCCTCAGAGACAATTATCGGAATACAATGAAGGAAGTTTCCAAGTGTAACCATACTATCTGCAATTTGTCCTACATTTGATAGAGGGTAGTCACGATTACCTAGTAATTTTGTAAACGTATTATACTTAGCATCGTTGGGAGACAGTTTGGTTATTTCATAAGATTTCTTAAACATTGGTTTAGTCCTTTTGGTTTGGTTTAGTTTCGGTTAGTTACTAGCTACTACTGACGCTTTCTTTTTACTTGTACCGTGAGCCGGAAAGCCAACTACTACATTCCTATCCCACTTCTCACATAACATACACGACGCACAGGATACGTCATCTTTGTAAGTAGCAGGACATACCACAACCTTCCTGCCTTTTGGCGTCACGGTATTGGTTGTCTGCTCAATCGGCAACACTGTTGCCACCGGAGCTATGTCAAGATCGCATAGCTGGTCTGCATGTTCAAGATTGTTAGCCGATACATTAACAGTGAAGCCTAAGTGGTTCATCATATTGACAGTTATGGCGTTCTGGAAATTGTTCAGCACGTCATAGTGTGTGTATGTAAACCCACGCTTGCCTTCATTAGCTTTGGCAAGCTCAATACACTTCTCATTGTCCAGCTTCTCCATGTCACCGGGCAAGTCGCCAGCTTGATTGTGACGCCATTTGCTACCAGCAGGTAAGTCTTTGATCTTGCTAATGAACGTAGACCAATCGTCACCACGCTCACCTTCGGTGACTTTATCCCAATGTAGTTTCAATGGCCCACTGTCTGCATAGCAGCCATTACTTTTGAACGGGCATGAGGTGGGACATGTTGTCGCAGTGCTAGTTGTCACTGCCATCTTGCCCACTTTGGCGTTCTTTGATTTAGGCGTTATGTGAAACATTTTTATTCCTCGTCTATAATTTCATTAAGGGTTTTGAATGCTTTCTGTAGCGACTCGTTAGCCTCTTCCATGCGTCCAGAGTTCATATTTAGTATCATAAACTCCAGATCGAACTTTATTTTTTTAGCTTCTTCAACCATAACTTTATCCTCTTAATTTTCTAGGACCATCCCAGATTTTACATCATGTCTTCGGTCATCCATGCGGCGAATGCCACCATACCCAACACGCTACCGGAAAGCAACCCTATCTGTGCAATGTATCCAAAATTCTCAGGACCAATTACCATCATACATATTAGGCCGCACGTTACTGATAGGAACGCAGATATTACACCAGCGATTTTGATTGTCCTTGTCATTGGCAAACTTCCTTTATCAATAAGGGCATAGGCCCATCCATTTTCCACAACGTCACTTCGATATCCCCACGGGATACCCTTTCGTTGAACACGGCATCAGCTTCACTTTGTGTTTCAGCGTCAAATGCTGGTGTGGCCGTGTGGTTGTCAACGAAACCTGTAACAGAAAATCCTGTATTAGTCATTTTATTAATCCTCCAGCCATTCGTTAAACGTCTTGGGTTGTTCGTCTTTCGCAACGCACCAGACATAGATGTTATATTCATCCCATAGTTTAGGTGGTGCGTCGGGTTGCGTTTGCTTTTGTAACATAAGATAACGTCGAATACTTGCATCGGTTACAAACATTTTTTTCTCCATTTCCGGTTTACAGTGTAAATCAGACCCTAGACCAACGCTGATAAGTCTCAGTCTCCGCATATCGCACACGATTGATAGGCTTGGGGCGACAGTTTACATATTCACCCCAGCCAACAAAGCGAGTGAAGTGTCGCATACATTCTAGCCGATTGGCATAGGTGACAGACTTGCCACGCACATCAGTAACTTGATGCGTGTCATAGTCGATATGACCAATGAGAAACTTGCGCCATAGTACATCGCCATTGCGCTTGACACTAAATGTAGTACTCATATGGTTGCCCTCTTAGTTGCTGCCCAAGCAGTTGCCCCAGCAGTGTATGACCGTATTGACTGCTTTACAATGTAAATCAGAAACTGAATAGCAGACGTGCGAAAGCGCCCGGTGAATTAACACCGGACGTTTCCGCTTTACAATGTAAACTAGGCGGCAATCTTGGCGATTTCTTTTTGGAAGAATTCGAAATCTTCGCCGCTAAGCTTTCCGACCGCATCTAGCGCCTTGTCAAGGTCCGTTTTCTCTACCTTGAAAGCTTTCCGCAAGTCTGTGACATTTGCGACATCTAGCTTTCCCTTTTCTTTTTGATACTTTCCGCAAAGGGAAATAATCGTTTGAGCGGTTTTGGGCATCTTGTCGCCATCGTGCTCGACATACGAACCGTCAATGTCGTATTCCCGGCAAGAATATCCAGCGGCAAGGGCAAATTCAATTCGGAATTGCGCCGGTGCCATTTGATGATTGTCGAATGCGGCCTTTACACATTCGAAGATTGTTTGCGTTGCGGCCTTTTTATTGGCGGCGTGCTCTTTGCCTATGCTATCCGCATTGTCGGCGGCGATTGCAGCTTCGGCGGCGGTGCTGATGATGTTTACGATATCCATTGGGTCTTTTCCTCGTGTTGTGCTTTACACTGTAAAGCGGTGAAAATATTTCAGGGGTTATTGCCCTGATGTCATTATACGAATATTCCCTACATCAATTCAACCCCTATCTATAACCCATTGATATATAAGGGTTATTCAGAACCATGATGATAGGTGTGCGGTGCACAAAGTAGTCCACTATCGGACCTATTTGTAAGTCATTGAAATATAACGCATAATTGGGATGATGATATTTCATTCCTGATGCCCTTCGCAGGTGCGATATGTCGTCTTGTGCAGCGCAACATAAGTGTGGTAAATATAGCACAGTCAAGGGAAATCAGCATAATCGGCGAGGGTGCGACGATTTAACCCGGCTCGACATACTGGCCGGATAGTATTGTGCAGTGCAACATAGAATGGTGCAGTGCAACATGCACATTAGACGCATTCTAAAAAAGGCCCTCCCCTGAATACAATCTCATACGATACTATCTCATACGATACAATCAAGGTATCTGTTAATCTCAGATGATATAGTCTCATATGATATTGTCTAGGGGTGGGAAAAAAATCTGCCGCACGCCCTAGCAGCATATATATAAGGGACTATAGATAAAATTATCAAAAATAACAGGGGGTAAAATATAAAATAAAAAAATAAGGTATCCATAGTGTGACATAAATACAACAAAGCGGTACTAATTAGTTCCTTATTAGTATTATTTTATTATTTTATTAGTATCTCTATTGTATATCTCTATAGTATAGTGTATAATAGTACTATGGAGTATTTAGATAGTAACTATATAGAGCAGTATATCAACCTTGAAGCTTTGCTAAAGCAGAATGTTGATACTCAATGTAACGATGACTTTTTGTCTTTTGTAAGATTAGTAGCACCCTCAATTGTGTCTGACTTTAGAATGGGTCGCCACATTGAAGTTATCTCGGATAAGCTACAACAGGTACAGGATGGTCAAATAAAAAGACTGATGGTCTTTCTTCCACCACGTTCCAGTAAGTCTGTTGTTTGTTCCAAGTTGTTTCCTGCATGGTATCTTGGCAGGAACCCTGAACATGAGATTCTTAGCATATCGCACAGTGACCAACTGGCAAGTGACTTTGGCAGATCAGTCAGGGACATAGTAAACACTGAAGAATATCAGAAAGTATTCAGAGGTGTCTCCCTTAGAAGTGATGTCAGGGCTGCTGGTAAGTGGAAGACAAACCATAATGGTACATACTATGCTGCCGGTGTCAGATCACAGATTGCTGGACGTGGTGCACATGTAGCTATACTTGACGACGCCATGTCTGAGGAAGATGCGATCTCCAGTGCAGGTAGAAGGTTCATTAAAGAGTGGTATCCTGCGGGACTCAGAACACGTATCATGCCTGATGGTGCCATTGTCATAATCAATACAAGGTATCACTATGATGATCTCTGCGGCTGGCTATTAAAGCAGCAGGAGAATATGTCCGACTATGAAACTATACCGTGGGAGGTGGTGAAGATACCTGCATGGTTAGATGAAGAGGCAGCAGAAATGCTTGACCTTCCTGTGGGTGGTAGTTATTTTCCTGAATGGAAGTCTGACAGAATACTCAGGATGGATGAGAGCGAAATCAAGGCAAGTAACGGAAGCAGATACTGGAACTCACTATACATGCAAGACCCCACACCCGAAGAGGGTGGTCTTATAAAGAAACGCTGGATACAGGATTGGGATCAGGAAGACCCACCCAACTGTGAATTTGTAATACAAACTCTTGATACTGCCTTCTCTACCAGTACCACCGCTGACTATAGCGTAATACAAACATGGGGCATATTCTACATGTATGACCAAGATGATAAGGGCAGGGAGGACTTTTCAGCCCACCTGATACTTCTTGGCAACATCAAGGGACGCTTTGAGTATCCAGAACTTCGACGGCTGGCGCAGAAGCTTTATACTGAACATAGACCTGATGTCTGCATGGTGGAGAAGAAGGCATCCGGTCAATCTCTTATACAGGATATGCGACGGGCAGGACTCCCGGTAATGGAATATAATCCTGACAGAGATAAGGTATCCAGAGTTTACGCAGCCAGCCCCATCATGGAAGCGGGTAGGCTATGGATACCCAAGAGTAAGAAATGGGCAGACGACCTCATTGAAGAACTTATACGGTTTCCCAATGCAGCGCATGATGACCAAGTAGATGCCCTGACAATGGCAGTACACTACATGAAGGAATCATGGCACCTCTCGCACCCTGAAGACCCCGAAGAAGAAGAAGATCGGGTAAGCAGGGGCAGAGCAACATACTGGAATGTCTAACAGAGGCAGCTAAAGCTGCATAAAAGATTTGGGCTTTACCAGATTATGTGCTATAATTAATGCAGGGAACAAATTTTGAATAGGGAAATAAATGGCTACTGAAAGAAATCCATACGATATGATGCCAGAAGAGGTTGGCGATGTTGTTGCTATGCCTATGGAAGAAGAGTCCAATGCTACCTTTGAGGTTGATCCTGAAGATGGTGGTGTTATTGTTGACTTCTCTGAAGAGGTTGTGGGGATGGAAGCATCAGAAGATATTGCCGAATGGTTCGGTGATATGTCTGAACTTCTTGAAGAAGATGAACTTAATGATATCGCCAATGATGTCATTGAAAACTATCAGTCTGATAAAGATTCCCGTGCTGAGTGGGAGTCCATGTTTGAGAGCGGCTTTGATCTTCTTGGTCTTAAACTGGAGCAGGGTTCAGAACCCTTTGAGGGTGCATGTACCGCCGTACATCCTCTCTTGATTGAATCAGCAGTCAAGTTTCAATCCAAGGCTTCCGGTGAGCTATTCCCATCAAGCGGTCCTGTCAAGGCACAGATACTTGGCAAGTCAAACGCAGAAAAAGAATTACAGGCCAACAGAGTTCAGAACTTTATGAACTATCAGGTAACGGAGCAGATGCCCGAATACTTTGATGAGTTTGAAAGAATGCTGTTTCACCTACCGATCATTGGATCAGCATTTAAAAAGTTGTACTATGACGCAACAACCAAGCGTCCCCGCTCTGAGTTTATTCCCATTGATCAGTTCTATGTATCATACTACGCAACTGATCTTGCCAATGCTGATCGTTACACACATGTAATCTATCGTAGTCCTGTTGAAATAGCACGGGATATTAATGCCGGTGTTTATCAGGACATTGATCTTCCCACACCATCATCTAATAATATTACAACCTTTGCAGAGAAGATGGACACAATCGTTGGGTTGTCGCCCTCCTCTGATAATGATCCTCAGTATGTGCTGCTGGAACAACACTGCTATCTTGATATTGAGGAGGAAGATATTCCCCTCCCATATATTGTTACTGTTGAAAGTCAATCTAGACAAATACTAAGTATTCGTAGAAACTATAACCAAGATGATCCAAACAAAGAAAAAATAGGACACTTTGTTCATTACAGGTTTGTACCGGGTTTTGGTTTTTACGGGCTTGGTCTTATACACTTCCTTGGTAATTTGACTATGAGTGCCACTGCGGCAATGCGTTCGCTGATAGATGCAGGGCAGTTTGCAAATCTACCGGGAGGATTTAAGGCCAAAGGAGTAAGGATGGTTGGCGACAACGAACCTATTGCTCCCGGCGAGTTCAAGGAGGTTGAGGCAACTGGTATAGATTTGTCAAAGGCTATTGTTCCCCTCCCCTATAAAGAGCCTTCCTCTACTCTATTCCAAATGTTGAACTTCGTAGCTACTGCTGGACAGAAGTTTGCGGACAGCACGGAGCAGGTTATCTCCGATGCTGCCTCCTATGGACCCGTTGGCACTACTATGGCACTGCTGGAAGCAAGCAGTAAATTTTTCTCTGCAATTCATAAACGGCTTCACAAGTCCCAAAAGGATGAGTTCAGAATCCTTGCTCGTATTGACTATGACTATCTTCCAGAAGAATATCCATATGATGTTCCATATGAAGATCGTAGTATTTTCAAGCAGGACTTTGATGGACGTGTAGATATTATCCCAGTATCTGATCCTAACATCCCCAGCAACGCACACCGTATGATGATGGCAAACATGGCTCTGCAAATGGCGCAGCAGTCTCCTCCCGGTATGTTTAATCTGGAAGAACTTAACAGAACAATCCTTAACGCTGCCAACATGCCCAATGTTGATCAGATACTTCCACCAAAGATTGAGCCTAAACCGCTTGATCCTGTCTCGGACATTATGGCCGCTACCAAGGGTGTCCCCATTGCGGCATTCCCCGGCCAGAGCCATGATGCACATATACAGATTAAGATGGCGTACCTGCAAGACCCCATGAACGGTGCAAACCCAATCATGCAGCGGATTGCTCCGATACTTCAAGCTAACATTCAAGAACATTCTATTATGAAGTATCAGGAACAGATGAACGGCATGACTGATCAGATGATGCAGGGCGTTAATCCTCAAGAAGCTCAGAACCCTGCTGTTGTTGAGATGGTCATGGCACAGGCAGCACAGCAGATTCTTAACGCTAATCAGGCAATGGGTCAGGCACAGTCTCCTGAACAGCAGCTTGTATCTCTGGAACAGGCCAAGGTTGAACTTGAGAAACAGAAGCTACAATCTGATACCATGGTTCAGGCAGCAGAGATGGAACTCAAGACCAAGAAACTTAAACTTGAAGAAGCTGACCAGATCATTGATCTTCTCAAGACTAATGCCAGTAACAGTATGAAAGAAGAAAAAGCGGAGCTTGATCGTCAGGCCAAACAACGTATTAAAGAACTGGATATTGAAGGCAAGTTAAATATTGAACAGTATAAAGTAACTGTTGAAAATGAAAAAGAAGTTGCTCAAACAATTAAAGATATGTTAGAAGCAAAGATGCAAGATGATAAAGAGATGGAAGAGAAAGCTCTTGAGGCTTTAACACAATTAGCAGTAATGCAAAGGGAGAATAATTATGATGAATAAAGGTAAGGGGTATCCTGAACATGTAAAGGATACTGGTAAAAGTTTTGGCGATGCATATGCACAGGATATTACAGGTGGTCGTAATGTTCGCAGTGCGCTTAACGAATGGGATGACTTCTCTTGGAAGGCTTCTGATAGCAAGAAGGGTTCTAAAAAGAAGTAGATGAATATTTGGGATGAAGTAGTTAATGGGTTTAATGAAGAAATAAATAACCTAAGACTTACATTATCAAATGGTTCTGCGGAAGACTACTCGCATTACCGACAAATAGTAGGGTCCATCTCAAGTCTTGAGTGGGCCAGAGATAACTTAACAGACATAGTAAAAAAACGTATGTATATGGAGGATGACTAAAGAGATGCAACAAGTGAGTATGGGTGGTGCGATCAAAAATGATCTTTGGATTACTGATGTAGAAGAAACTCCTGATCCCTCACCACTGCCGAACATACCGGGCTTTCATGTTTTGGTTCGCCCTGTCTCGGTAAAAAGTGTAACCAAAGGTGGTATTCTACTGCCTGATTCTACCAAAGATGATATGGCTTATCTAACCACAGTGGCACAGGTTCTCTCAATGGGAGACTTGGCCTATATGGATAAGGATAAGTTTCCTGCCGGAGCTTGGTGCAACGTAGGTGACTATGTATGCTATGGTAAACATGCAGGAACCAAGTTGTTTTACAAGGGAGTTAGGCTTATTCTTTTGTTTGATGATCAGGTTATTATGAAAGTAGGAGACCCAAAAGACCTTGATCCAACATTTAATTTAGGAAAGGGGTCTGGATGATTTGGGAAAAGTAGTATAGTGTGGTATAATATTAATAACGTAAATCGTTTGTATCGTTAGCAACGGAGAGTATAATGTCAGAACAAGATGGCTGGAACGATGTTGAAGTTCCAGAAGAAGATAAGATTGAAATTGAAATTGAACAGGATGCTCCTGAAGAAGTTAAAGAAGAGCAGCCTGTACTGGAAGCTAAAGAAGAAGAAAAAGAAGAGACTCCTGAACTGGAGGGTATTGAAACCAAAGGTGCAGAGAAAAGAATACGTCAGCTTATTCGTCAACGTAAAGAACGTGAAGAAGAAGTCGAACAGTTACTAGAAACTAATAAAAAACTTTCAGAAACATTGAAGAAAAAAGAAGAAGAAGTTTTCAATGTCAGTAAGAATAGTCTTGAAGCATCTGAGAAGCAGCTAACAGACAAGATTGAATTAGCTCGCCAAGCCTATCTGGAAGCGTTTGATGAAGGTGACAAGGAACGGGTACTTAAAGCACAGGAAATGCTTAATGATGCCCAATCAGATTTAAAGAACGTAACTTCAGTAAAGTCTCGTTACTCTGAAGAATATTCTGAGCCTGTTCAGCAA
>Ga0070747_1001393_pt1 | contig 11835 bp, 7 predicted proteins | sample VirMetDEL_Mar_31_FD_77321 | JGI IMG/M metagenome (GOLD analysis project Ga0070747, IMG submission 77321) | Aqueous microbial communities from the Delaware River and Bay under freshwater to marine salinity gradient to study organic matter... | ecosystem: Environmental > Aquatic > Marine > Coastal ...
AACTGGAGGGTGCAGCATCTTTAAGCCGAGGCTACCAGGCTATACAATATATAGTACCACTATATGTGGGATAGACAAGTATTAAAGTTCAGTTAATCCTGTAACTCTACGACCTGTTCTAGCAGCACCTGTAGTTGGTGCGAACTCTGATGTTTCTTCTGCTCTAAGTCTTTGTATTTGCTGTAATTCTTCTGGACTTTGAAATACTGCTGCCTCTGTAAACTCTTCTAAACCAAACTGCTCTGATGTTTCAACACCTTGTTGTGCTTGTAAATCTTGTAATTGTGGTAATTGTGTTTCAGCAGTAGTAAATAATTGTCTTGCATGTGCTTGTGTTACACCAGCTCGTTGTAGTCTTTGAGCAAAATCACCTGATATTTCAAAACCAGCTCTTGCTGCTTCGCCACCTATCTGTGCTGTAGTTATTCTACCTGCAACAATTTCTTCACCCACAGCAGGGTCTAATGCTCCTAAAAATATAGATTCTGGAGTAAGTTCTAAACCAAAATTAGTTGCATAAAACTCTTGAACTTGTGGTATATTTTCTTGTACGCCTTGATAAACAGCATCAACTCTCTGTGCAAATTCTCTAGCAGATACTTCACCTTCAATAAGTCCAGTTAATCTATCTGTTAGTAAATCTACTGATGTGTTTCTTGGGATACCATACTCTTGTAATGTTCCTATGTAACTTTCTTTTAGACCTGTGTATGTAACTTCATCAAACTTTACAGTACCATCAGGTCTTTTGTTACCTGGGAAAGCTATCTCATATGCATCACTTCTTCTTACTTCTGCAATAGCTACATTAGGGTCTCCTGTTCTTGACCATTCAGTAGCAAATAAATCTAATATATCCATAGGCATATTAGGGTATAAACTTTTAGCTAGTTCTTCATATGTAGCCATTATACGTTGACTCCTGATTGTGAGATTGTACCTTGACCAAGTGCCTGTGTTAATGCTTTAGTAGCATCTTGAGTTACTTGTCCAATATTATTTTCTAATCCTCTTTCTCTTAGTGTAGTTTGTGCAGTGGCAAAGTCATTACTCTTAACCATCTCTTGCCACCAACCTTGTGTTTCATCTGCTGTTTGACCCCATACAGAAGTTGTTAAGTTTCTCCAAGGTCTAGCTATATCTTCATAAGTAAGTTCTGGATTAGTGTAGTTACCAAACGCAGCAAGTCTAGATTGTTTTAGTGAACTAACTAAAGCATCTTCATAATCAGGGTCATCTCTTAACTTACCTGCTATATCTGCTCTTTCACTATCTGTAAGTTTTCCTAAAGTAGGTCCTAGCCATCTGTTATATAATTCTGTAACTTCTCTTTCTCTTTCTGTAGTTCTGTCTAAACCTGTAAAAGCATTTGAAGATAAATAGTTTTCCATTGTTGCATCTCTTTTACCAGTTGCATATGGGTCAGCAAATAATGCTATTTGTTCTGAAGTATATTGTTGTGACCAACTACCAGAAACATACTGGTCAGCTACCCAATTGATAAAAGCTTCTGGAGTATTGTTTACACCTGATGCTTGTAAAGAATTTGCAACAGAAATTTGTGCATCTGTTCTTTGTTGTGTTGCTGTTGCTGGGTCAGAGTTGTATGTAACTAACCAATCTCTCTCTGATTCACTATGTGTTCTCCACCAATTAGTTCCTTGTAATTCTGCATCGCTAACAGTTCTACCTTCTAAAGCAGCTTCAGCAATTAAACCAACCATTTCTGTATCTGCTATCCAAGGTGCTACTTGTATTTGGTCTGATAAAGATTCTACAAATCCTACAAATGGATTTTCTGTTATGGCTGTTAATTGATTAGTGTCTCCACCAAATACTATGGTAGTTGCATTAAATGTATCTTCATTAAGCTGTGTAATAGTAGGAGTTGGACCACCTTCTGTAATTAAACCAGCTGATATCAAATCGTTATTAGGGACTTTGTAAGACATAAAGATAGGAGCACCTTGGTAAACGTCACCAGCTCCAGGTACTTCATATGCAACATACAACTGTCCACTGACTTCCCATAAATAAGAACCTTGTGGTACGTTGTTTAAATCTACTTGTACGATACCACCTTGTGGAAGTTGCATTTCATCAGCTTCTTCTCCTACGCCAGTGTAATCTTTAGTATCGTAACCTGTATTACCTGCACCTTTTAAACTCTCTCTTTCAGAGTCTGGAGTTGAAGCATCTTCTCCTCCATAGTCACCTTTATAATCTGCACTAACACTCTCTCCAGTTGTGTGTCCACCATAAGTATCTACATAATCTATTTTGTCTGCATCTTTATAACCTTCTCTACCAGGTATAAGTCCTGCTAAAAGTCTGTCATATTCTGACATATCTTCGCCTGGTCTTTTGTTTCTTTGAGCTGTTGTTCTAGCTCCATTAGGTCCTAAAACTATTACTTGGTCAGAAACAAATTCTTGTGAACTTGTTGAACTACTAGTTGTTACAGGTACAAATGTTTCATCTGTAGACCATCCATCTGTTACATAACTATCTACTGTTCTGTAATCTACATTTTTTTGTTGACCATCTTTATATATTGTTACTTGTGTTGATGCTAAAAATTGTTCAGACTCTGTAGTAGAACCAACTGTTTTTTCTGTTGACCAATCATCGTCAAGAAAACCTTGTAGTTGTGGGTCTCTTACATCTAATGTTTTTTCTTGACCATCTTTGTATATTGTAATTCTATAAGCAGGGATATTATTTTGGCTAGTAGTAGAGGTTGTACTTGTAGCTGTACTTCTATTTTCTAATGCTTTATCAATTTCATCTTGCTCTTTTTTAAATTTTTCATAATCTTTCATATCTAGTGAACCTCTACCAAATTCAGAATCTGCTTCATCTATAGAGTCAAATCCCATTTGTTGCCACCAAGGAATAGATTCACCTGCAATTATTTGATTAATATCTGCTTTTGTCCACTCTGGATTTAAACCTAAAAGTAAATTAATATCGTTTTCTTCTAATCGTTTTGTTGATGTTATTTTTGCTAAATCAGAAAATGATTTAATTGACCTACGCTCTTTACTTGTTATTGGAGGTAATACTTCTGCAGCATCTACAGGTTCTTTTTCTCCAAAGGAAGTATTAGATAAATCTTTAGATGAACCTGGTTTTACTTTGGAATCTCTTGATTGCTCAGTACCTACAGCATCTGCTTTTTTATTATGTGCCTCAACATCTACTATTTGATTTCCAAAACTTGTGTACATTACACCTTTATTATCACCATCTCCTGGAGCGTCATCATATAAATAAGTTGCTTCTGCATCAGATAAAGTAGGGTCTTCGTTTCTAGTACCTTTAGTTCCTTGTTGTCCGAGTAAGTTATATGCCATTATCTATTCATTCCTAACTCTCTAGCAGAGTTTGGATTCTTTTCAGTAGCCATACTTACATCAATAGTTGACTCACCTTTTGCTTTAGCGTTGTCTATAGCTGTTCCAACATTACTTGCTTGTCTTCTTGTATCTCCAGTTAGATTGGGACGGACACCACCAGCAGTAGCTCTAGTCATAGCATCTAATATCTGTGCAGCATAAACTTCATTATTATTTCTTGAACTTTTTGATACAGGAGCTGGACCTGAATAAATTTGTGGTTTCTCAAATGTCTCCATTGGAACTTCTATGTTCATAAGTTCTTCAGCTACAAAATTATTCATAGATGCAACGTATTGTTTTATTGTTGTACCATTAGAATCTGCTTTATTGTAATCAATAGTCCCTTGACTAACTAACTCATTAGCTTTACCTTCACCTGCAAACCAAGCTACTGATACTGCTTCCCAAGAATTAAACTTATTAAAGTATTGTTGGACTTTGTATCTTGCTACAGCATCCTGTACTTTAGGGTCTTTCCAGTCTCCATCAGACATACTAAATCCATTTAATCCTGCTTGTCTAGCCCATACAGGAAAGTTAATATCTAATATTCCATAACCTCCTAAGGCTTGTACCTTTATAGGTTTGCCTGTTACAGAATCTTTTATGATAGAAGATTTATGTTTAGCTTCATAATTACCAGTACTCTCTCTCATCAAAAGTGCTTGTAAATATAAATCTATTAAAGCTGGGTTAGTATCCATTTGTATTTCCTCTACCATAATATTACCCTGAAAGACCTGTGACAGCATCAATAATGATATTATTAGTGGTTTGAATATCACGACTTTCTCCTATTCTTTGTTGTTCAGGTTTAGTAATTTTGTCAAATGTTTCATACAACCTAGCACTAGGGTCTATTTTAGTATCAGCTTGTACTTCTGGTTGTGATATATGATTTCCTAAATTACCTGTAAGTAATTCCTCACCAGTTATATTTCCTAATTGTAACTCAGGTTCTTCTGTTGCTAAGTATGCTTGTTTAGAATCTGTTAATAACTGTTGTGCTAATAACTCTAGCTCATAAGGTTTAGGGTCTCTTTTTAAATTAGTCTTAAATAAATTTTTAATTTGTTGTGATGCAGTTGCATAATCGGGTGGAAGATAAGCTTCTTGTGGTTCAAACGCATCTACTGATAGTTGATTATCTACATACCACCTAAGGGCTACAGTAAAATCTGGATTACCAGTTGCATTAGCTCTACCTAATACTTTTTTAAATGCTTCTACTTCTGGTGCTTTAGGGTCTGTTGACCATTTACCAGGTACAAAATCTCCTACCTGAAGTATTCCACCATTGACTAACTCTGCTTGTACTGCTGCTACTAGCTCAGGTGGTTCATTAGCAAGTAAAGAAAATTGTGCACCATCCTTATAAAATAAAAAGTTTCCTTCTGTATCTGTACTGTATATAGACACACCATCAACTGAATAATTTCTTGGTACTCCTAAAAAATTAGGTAACTCGTTAGATGTTATCTGTTCATAAGTCTTGTCTTGCAATGAAGGCTCAACTGATAAGTTACCTGCAGCGTATATATCTCCTGCAGATAATGGACTATTAGGTCCTGTAAGTACAGCCACTGCTTGTTGTACAGCAGCTTCAATACTTGGTGCTTCGTAAATTACATCTATTAAATCTTGTGGAATAAACAAAGGAGCTTGTCCTGGTAATGGACTCTTAGACGCAGCTAAAGCTTGTAAGTTTTGTATTAATTGGTCTTTATCCATTAGTAATTTCCTTGTACCATTCTAAGTTGTTCATCTTTCTCAGTATCTAGTAGCTCATTTTTTAAATAGCTATTCCAAATATATTGAAAGTCAGGATATTGCTGTATAGTATATTCTGCATAATCTTCTAAATACTGCCTAATGTTAACTAGACCTCTTACACTTCTAAAACTATTTGGGCTATATCCTAGTCTCTCAGACTCTAGTTTAGCATTATCTCTTGCCTTTAGATATAAAGCTAAACCTTTTCCTGCTTCGCTCTCTGACAATACTGTATTATCTTTCCATCTATAGAACTCTTGAATAATTGTATCTAACTCAGGTTTTTGTGGAACCCCAGCAACATTCGTACCCCAACCAGGATATTGACCTTTAAGAGACATTTTCTTTAATGTCTTGTCTGTTGACGCTTGTTCATCACTTCTTAACCAGTATGGCTTACGTCCTGGTGCTGAAGATAACATAAAGTTTTCCCAAGCTATTGAGCCTAGGATATTGTTTCTTGTGTATCTCCATTGCTCTTCATTTAAAGGTACTCTTGTTTTTTCTTGCAGAGATAGTAAGTAAGCTTCGTAACTAAACTCATCAGAACTTTCATCTGGTCTAGCAAAATAAGCTGTGCTTTTATACTCATCAAACAATTTTTTGTTATTATTGTAAAACTTATACCCATCTACAGTTACGGGTCTTTTAAATACTTGAGATGATTTACCTGTTAATAATGCAGTAGGGTCAATACCATAGTTGTTAATAAATTCTTGTGTAGTTTTAAATTGGTCTCCACCATTTAAGTCTAAGGTATCTCTATAATCTTGTGCCAATGCACTAACAAGTATCATCTTTCTGCCTTCAGGTGTTTCAGTCATAACTTCAAACTTAGGACTAAATCCTGTAGGTCCAATAAACTGTGCCATTGCTCTAATTAAAGTTAATGTTTTAGCATATTCTTTAGCTTGGTCCATACCTGCTGACCACTCTTCATAGTTAGCATCAGATACTCTACCTGCATAATACAAGGCATTGTAAATATCTATAGTTGTATTTGTTTGTAATCTATCATAATTTTCTGGTGCTACGTCATACGCTTGTAAAACTCTGTTAAACCAAGAAGGGATAGGCAATGATGTATAAATATATTTAATTGGATTATCTACAGGTGGTGGAGCAAAGTCACCAAAAATTGCTTGTACTATTGCAGAATCTGATTCTGCATTTCTTAATAAGAAACTAGCAGGTAACTGTACTACAGGACCTACACCTGGTAGGAAAGACTGCCCTATTAAGTTAACACTTTTAGCAAAACCTGAAGCTTCTAATTGTATAGGGTCATCTTCTTGTATTCCCATCCACTTACTAGCCATTCCACCCCAACCAGGAAATGCAAACATCTCTTCACCAGTTGTAGGGTCTTGATAAAAGAATCCCCTATCTGTATCTTCTACATCAAAAGGATTTGACTCTCTACCTTTTTCTACCATCAATTGAAATCTTCTAACAGGTGCTGGATTATCTTTAAGTATCTTTGCCCAAGTAGTTCCTATTTCTTGGAAAGCTTCACCGAATGGGAATATCAATCTTGTTGCTTCCCAGAATCTAGTTCTTTCGCTTAAGTCATAAAGTAATTTTTTTGTCTCAGTTAAAGCATTAGCTTTAGCTACTTCGTCAATAGCATCAAAAGCTTGGCTAAAGTTTCTATAACCTTCTTCTGTTGATTTACCTGTGTATCTAAAAATAGCATTATCATATGATGCAGCACTAGTTTTTTGCATTTCTTTAATTAACTTACTGCTTACATTAGCTTCTTTTGCTCTAGCAATAATAGCTGCTTTTACTTCTGCTTCTGATGAACCAATAAGCTTTGATACTTTTTTCCAGTAAGCTTGTTTAAATACAGGGGCTCTTGATAATTTATTTGTAGGAAATGCCATTAAAGCATAAAACATATTTTCTACTACTTTGTCATACGATTGTCCAAATTTACTTTCAAAAGCAAACTCACCATATTGTGTACCACCACGACCTTTAAATGTTGCTGGTAGTTCATTTCTATATTCATCAAATATTTTTTTATATTGTTTTCTTGCAGCTTCTGTTGTTCTCATATTTTTTATAGAAACATCTTTGTAAGTACCACTTCTTAGTATTTGCAACAAGTCATCATTACCTCTAGTTGTAATTTCTAATGTTTCTTTATTTACTTTTCCACCTGTTTTTATGTGAATACGAGCATTAACATAATCTACAATCTTATCGCTAAATGATTGTGTGGTTAATATCTGCTCAAAGAAAGGGTCTTGTTTAGATATTTGTTTTGCTATAGAGCCGTCAGTAAACCTAGAGCTCCATAAAAATTCTTTGGCTGCTTGTGCACCATCTTCTAATATTTTTACAGCTAATGAATCATTCATTAATTGGTCAAACTCTGTTTGCATAGCGTTGACATAACCCTTACCAGCACCCCTTTTTTCAAATATACTAAAACCTTTAGCTGCCATATTAGGATTTGTTTTTCTTAATCCTGCATATCCTCTATGCGTACCAGAGATAGCATCAAAGAACTCTCTCATAACTTGTGTTTCATCACTTGTTAAGTTTACAATCTCTAATAAATCTCTATCTCCACTATTCATATATCGTTTTATAGCTTCTACTATTCCTATTTGTTCTCCTTTGTAAGCAAATCTTTTAGGTAAGTCTGGAAATTTTTCAAATATTAAATTTTCTATTTGTGTATCTGGTACACCATCATCAAGTTTTTTTAATATTTTAAGTGTTCCTGTTGGGTCTAGAGGTTTACCTGTCATCATTGCCATCCACCTACTAGGACTAAATAATCCATCATAACCTTGAGCCCATAAACGCACTTGCTCTTCACCAATAACTCTTATAGTCCAGGCACCACGTAGTAGTACTGCTGGTTTCCAAACACCACTAATATATTTATCCATCATCATTTCTATAGTTCCGTCATCTAAATCTAAATTCTTTTGGAATTTTTTTAATGGGGTTCTACCTAAAATATTTTTCTTAAAAATGTTTGTACCTTTAACAACAGAGCTTGGTGGAATAGTAGGTATATAGTTCTGTGCTAGTTCTGTTTCTAATCTGTATGTTGGTATATCAGTAATTTCATCATTTATGTAAGCTTTAAATGTTTCGCCTAAATTAAACGCTCCACCTTGTTCATCAACAAAATTTAATCCTGCTGCACCTAAGTCATCATCATAAAATTTACCAATTTTTTGTATTACTTGTTCTGCTAAGTCAGCATCTTCTCCATCAATATCTCTAGCTAGTGTTTTTGTCCAAGCTCTAGCTGCTGCACTGTTAGCTTTGAATATTATGTTTGCATTATCAAAAGAAGTTATAGATTCTACAAGTTCGGCATCTACAATTTCCCCAACACCTCCTGGTCTAGTCAATGCTTGTTCTGTACCTGTTCTCATTCTTGCTAACTCTGTACCTGTTTCAAATGGAACTATATCTGTACTTGTACTTACTTTAACGTTTTGCATATCATCAACATAATCTTTTAATATTCTTGCTCTATCTTCAGGGTCTATATCCATTTGACGCATCATATTTCTTAAAGTAACAAAAGCTTGTTGTGGATTTGTAGGGTCGTATCCTGCATCATATAGTTTACTAAATGACCTAACTAAAGGACTCCACTTGTTAGTGTGTCTAAACGATGGACCTACACCAAACTGTGATACGTTATCGCTAAGACCTGTTATTTTTCCAAAAGTTTTTTGTGTGAGTTTTGCACCTTTTGATAATTTGTAGCTATCAAATAACCTGGTAGAAAAAGGTATCTTTTCACCTACGTTAGCTCCAAAATGAAATCTTAATAAGTCGTACATTTCTGATTCATCACCTACACTTCTCGCTATTCTACCTAAAGTTTCATAGTCATCAGTCTTTAACAAACTACTTAAGTAATCTATATTTCCTGCAGGACTAGATATATCATCACTAGATGATAAAAACTTAGTTAAGTTTTTTCCTTTATCAGCATCAAGCAAACCTTCTACTGAATAACCACCTAATCGTGGAAATCTTTCTAAAACTGTTTTTCTTATTCCACCTTTAATAGCTCCCATCTCTTTAGCTTGTGTAGCAACTCCTTCAGGGGTTACAGTAAAAACTTTCTTAGCACCTGTTATACTTTGACTTTTTGCTGCTTCGTCTATGTATTTAATTGACTTAGCACTTTTAGCTGCAGCACCTGCTCCTAGAGCTATCCAGTTTGCTGGGTCTAATGCTAATGTACCTACAAAGTCAGCAGCTCCAGTGATGTTACTGTATCCATTGCTACCAGGTTCTAACACATCCATAGCTACTAATGGTTCTGCAAGTAAACGTCCTAATGTAACAAAGTCTCCTTGACCTGATTGTCTAAGACCTGCACCAGTCTCTCCTCTAAAAGTTACACCACTGACAGCTTGTTCTCTTGCTATCTCTGTAATTGGAGCACCAATCATTTTCTCTGCTAAATCTAATGCAGTTTCAGGTGCAATACCTCTTGCAATTAATTCTTTATATTCATCAGTTTCTGTAATAGGTGTACTTCTTGGTATGATTCCTTCACCGAGGTTTATCTCCCTACCTTGCATAGCTTCTCTAAGAGCCATTGTAAAAGCAGTGTCTCCTACTTTTTCTCTAATATCAGAAAATTCGTCAAAGACTTCTCCTAAAGCTTGGGTTCTACTTTTACCTTCACCTACTTTATCATTAAATCTTTGTCCAATTTCTACTGGGAATCTACCTAACAACTGTCCTTTAACAAAATCTAATCCTGCGTCAGCAGCTGCAAATACTCCACGAGTAACACCTTTTAGTTTATCTGTTACATTGTCCCAAATACTTTCATCTTGGCTTTGTACTTGTTTAGCAATATCATCTAGCAATCTTGGGTCAACTTCTGTTATATCTTTTCCAATTAAACCTAATCCTGCAGTGACAGTTGGTGGTAAGAATGGTGCAGCTTCTAAGTTAAGTGCAGCAAGTCGTGCATTAAATTTATTATTAGCAGATAGTTTAGATTTTAGTTCTGTAAATCTAGCATTTTTAGTTTGTATCTCTGCTTCAAACTCATCTTCAAAGTTCGGGTTATCAGGATAAATCATACACCTTTACCTCTTAACAATCTAAGAAGTAAAGGGTCAGGATAAACACTGTACACTGCTCTAAGCAACATATCTGGGTCATCTTCTACTGGTGCTGCTGCACCTGGTCCTGGACCAAAAGGTAATCCTGCTGTAACAGGTTCGCTTTGTCTTTGTGTTTGTCCAAACGCATCCATTTGTGGCATTGTTCTACCTGAAGGTGTTGGTGTAGAATCTTTTGCTAATGGAGCAGCTTGTTGTTGTTCTGTTAAAGCTTTTTGTTCTCCGAAAGAAACGCCAGGTATTCTTTTTACAGCCTGTCCATTTCTACCTGTAGATGTTGAAGAACCATCGTATTGACCTTTATTTGGTAATTTGTTTTGTTTCTTTTTAGGTCTCGCCATTCTCATCCTCATCATCTTCTTCAAAAAATTGAAACGCTGAACTTATAATCATATAACCAAATGGAAAAACTAATGGTGGTAATTGGTCAACATACATATGACCTCTTGGCTTAAATACATCTTCTTCTAAAATTATGTCATCACCTAACTCATCAACATCAACTAAGCAGAAATCTACTATATCTTCAAATTTATTATTAATAGACATTATCCTCCTAATCCACCAAGTAGTTGTGCTATGCCTGGAGGAGGACCTTGTGGTGGCAAGGCACCTCCCTCAAGCAATTCTTGTTCAGCCGAAGGAATATCTGGCTCTTCTGCAGTAAAGAACTTATCTAAGATATTTTGCATATCATCAGGATTCTTTCTTATCTGTACAACAGCCATTGTTGCTTTCGGATTACCCTGTTGGGATTGTGCTAACAATGTATCAAACAATACACTGTCTGCTTTTTCTTTTGTAATTCTATCGTTCACTCTTACAAGGTTATCTAAACCATCTAGGTTCTCTTGTAAAGTTTGTCTATCAATTATACCAGCCTGTAACAACTGTAACCCTGTAACTATCTTCTGTGGTTCATCATAACCAGCCATAGCTCCATACACTCTTCGTGTCTTATAAGAACTAATATCTTTACTTGGGTCGTATGTCTCTGAATAGAAAGTATTATCCATATAACCAGATAATGATTTACTCATACCACCATACATTTTTGCATCCCACTCTAATCTCTTAGAGTCAATCATCTCTATAGCATCAGACATAACTGTGTGATACTCTCTAATCATAAGTGACATAGATGCACCTAACTCTTCAAGTCCTCTACCAGTTGCAAAACTAAGTGGTGACTGAGAGTCATCTTGTGTAGGATATGAACCACCAACACGAAGTTGTCGTTCTATTCTATCTATCTGTTGAAAAATCTGATAAGGAACATTGGATGCTGGTTTAGAAACCTGTGTGCCTGGAGCTAGATAATTTACTGCAAATCTACCTTTTCTATATTGTCCTGACTCTATCTCTCCAGATATGTTGGTTTCTGTAAACACTGCATCTTCCATAGCTATTATTGACATCACATTAATCTTTGCCATAGAAGCCATAAGTCCTATGATTTGGTCATACTGTCCTTGCAATCTGTCAAAAGAAAATTTCTTTCCTATAACAAAAGCAGGTCCACTATCTAGTGG
>Ga0070747_1001394_pt1 | contig 11832 bp, 8 predicted proteins | sample VirMetDEL_Mar_31_FD_77321 | JGI IMG/M metagenome (GOLD analysis project Ga0070747, IMG submission 77321) | Aqueous microbial communities from the Delaware River and Bay under freshwater to marine salinity gradient to study organic matter... | ecosystem: Environmental > Aquatic > Marine > Coastal ...
AAACCAACACGAGCCAGAGCCTGCAATGCCTGTTGCTTTTCTTCGGCACTGAACAGGCCCAAGGTGCCGCGCCAGCGCGGTATGCGCCCCAAGCAGCCGAGCAGCACGTTTTGCAATACGCTGATACGGCCGACCAAGTTGAACTGTTGGAAGATGTAGCCGATATCGGCGCGCAGACGGCGCACCTCACCATTCAGCCTACCCTCCGCCTGCACTTGGCGACCGAGTACCTGAATGTTGCCGCCGCCCTTACGGTCACAACAGGCCAGGCCCGCGACATGGCGCAGCAATGTGGACTTTCCAGAGCCAGAGGCGCCGATCAGCGCCACCATTTCACCGGGCTCAACGGACAGCGCCAGATCAAACAGCGCCTGCTTGCGGCCGAACGTTTTGTTCAGGCTCTCGACCCGGATCACTGCGCTCATGGAATGCCTCCTTATTAACGGTTACACCGCGGCACTAAGCCGCCTTCTGGTGTAGACCAAGATAGGCAAATCCTGTGTCAGGCCGGTTAATGAGCCATGACACTTACATGACCATTGCTTGAACATTTTTCGGCCAACGCCAGATTTCTCTGGCTTTTTGCACAGCACGGCGCATTTCTGATGACTGGTGCTGGCATAACGCCTTTATTCAACGCAATATTCGACACGAGATTGGCGTCAATTTACCGACTGCTCTACCTGCAGCGTTATAAGCGACCTAAGCGGCTTTCTGGCTGAACGGTTAGTGCTATAGGAGGTCAAACCGGTGACAATCCTATAGCCCATTGCCAGTATCGCTTTCCTAAACTAACCGGTTTAATGTACGCGCCCTATGAAACCAGCACTCTATTCCAGCCGCACCGCTGACAAATTCGTAGTTCGTCTGCCCGATGGCATGCGCGAACGTATTGCGGATGTCGCACGCAACCATCACCGCAGCATGAACTCGGAGATCATTGCTCGCCTTGAGCAAAGCATGCTCCAGGAAAGCTCTCTGGGTGATGACCTCAACATGCGCTTGGACAGCCCAGACCTGTCTTTGCACGAGCGTGAGTTGCTGCAACGCTTCCGCCAGCTCTCACGCCGTCAGCAGAATGCCCTGGTGGCATTGATTGCTCATGACGCCGAGATGGCTGCCGAAGAAGCCTGACTGCGCTGCAAACGACAAAACCGGCCTAGGCCGGTTTTTTTGCTGCCCATAAAAAATGCCTGATATCCATCTTTAGCGCTGCACCGCAACCGCTTGCAAAGTGCCGCCAGGGATGACAGACAATAAAAAACCGCCATTCGGCGGTTTTTTATTGTTCGTGTTAATCAGCCAACGAAACTGAGCAGCACACCGGCCGCTACTGCCGAGCCGATCACCCCCGCAACGTTCGGCCCCATGGCGTGCATCAGCAGGAAGTTCTGCGGGTTAGCTTCCAAACCAACCTTGTTCGACACCCGAGCTGCCATCGGCACCGCAGACACCCCAGCCGAACCAATCAGTGGGTTGATCTTATTGGTGCTACTGAACACATTCATCAACTTGGCCATCAATACACCGGCAGCCGTGCCGGCGCAGAACGCCACCATGCCCAGACTCAGAATGCCCAGCGTTTTCAGCTGCAGGAATGATTCTGCCGAGAGCTTCGAGCCTACCGTCAGGCCGAGGAAGATAGTGACGATATTGATCAGTGCATTACGCGACGTATCGGCCAGACGCTCGACCACACCCGCCTCGCGCAGCAAATTCCCAAGAGCGAACATACCAATCAGCGGTGCGGCATCAGGCAGCAGCAGACCAATCATTAGACACAGTACGATCGGGAAGATGATCTTCTCGGCCTGCCCCACAGGTCGCAGCTGCTGCATGACAATGGCGCGCTCTTCCTTGGTAGTCAGCGCCCGCATGATCGGCGGCTGAATTAACGGCACCAGCGCCATGTAGGCATAGGCCGCCACCGCAATCGGACCGAGCAAGTGCGGAGCCAGCTTGGAAGTCACGAAAATCGAGGTTGGGCCATCGGCACCGCCAATGATAGCGATGGATGCCGCCTCCTTGAGCGTGAACTCAAGCCCCGGAATACCCAATGAAGTCAGCGCTAACGCCCCCATCAGGGTGCCGAAAATACCGAACTGGGCCGCCGCACCCAATAACAGGGTTTTCGGGTTAGCCAACATCGGCCCGAAGTCAGTCATGGCCCCGACGCCCAGGAAGATCAGCAGCGGGAAAATACTGGTGGGCAGACCCACCTCATAGATCATGTGCAGAAAGCCGGCACCCTCGGCCATATTGGCCACCGGAATGTTGGCCAGCAAACCGCCAAAGCCAATCGGCAACAGCAGCAAAGGCTCAAAGCCCTTCTTGATCGCTAGATAGATCAACAGGATGCACACCGCGATCATAAATACCTGACCGACTTCGATGTGATACAGCCCGGTGCTGTGCCAAAGTTTGAGGAGCTTTTCCATTACTGCGCTCCCTTAACCGATGGTCAGCAGGCTATCGCCCACCGCCACCGCATCACCGACCTTGACGTTGACTGCACCAACGGTGCCGGCCTTGAACGCACGAATCTCGGTTTCCATCTTCATGGCTTCGAGGATGATCACCAACTGCCCTTCTTCCACCGCCTGGCCTGGCTGCACCAGCACCTTGAAGATATTACCGGCCAGGGGAGCATTCTGCGGCTCGCCTGCGCCAACCGGCGCGGCCACAGCTGTCGAGGTTGCCCCGCCGACAGCCTTGAGCCCTTCGATATCGCCACCGTCATTAACCTGGACCACGTAGGACTTCCCGCCCACTTCAACGGTGTAGACCTCAGGCTGGCCGGCTTCACGCGTAAGCGCTTCCTTACCGGTGGGTACTGGCTCGAAAGCCGCCGGATTACCGCGATTTTCCAGAAATTTCAGGCCAATCTGCGGAAACAGCGCATAGGTCAGGACGTCATCAATCTCATCCTTAGCCAGTTTGATGCCTTTTTCCTGAGCAATGCCCTTGAGCTCGGCTGTCAGCCTGTCCATCTCAGCGTCGAGCAGGTCGGCGGGCCGACAGGTAATCACTTCGGCACCATCCAGCACGCGCGCCTGCAGTTCTTTATTGAAAGGCGCCGGCGCTGCACCGTACTCACCCTTCAATATTCCGGCTGTTTCCTTGGTGATCGACTTGTAACGCTCACCGGTCAGCACGTTAATCACTGCTTGGGTGCCAACAATCTGCGAAGTCGGCGTTACCAGCGGGATAAACCCAAGGTCTTCGCGCACACGCGGAATTTCCGCCAACACTTCGTCAAATTTGTCCTGGGCGCCCTGCTCTTTGAGCTGGCCTTCCATATTGGTCAGCATGCCGCCTGGCACTTGGGCGACCAGAATGCGCGAGTCGACACCTTTGAGGTTGCCCTCGAATTTCGCGTACTTCTTGCGCACTTCACGGAAGTACGCAGCGATCTCTTCAAGCAGCAACAGATCCAGGCCGGTATCGTGCTCAGTGCCCTGAAACATCGCCACGACCGATTCGGTCGGGGAATGGCCATAGGTCATCGACAGGGAGGAAATCGCCGTGTCGACGTTATCTATTCCGGCCTCGACGGCCTTGAGGATGGCCACAGAAGACAACCCTGCCGTAGCGTGGCACTGCATATGAATCGGGATCGACAGGCTGGCCTTGAGCCGCGACACCAGCTCGAAGGCGGTATAGGGCGTGAGAATACCGGCCATGTCTTTGATGGCCACCGAGTCAGCGCCCATATCTTCAATTTGTTTGGCCAGATCCACCCACATGTCCAGGGTATGCACTGGGCTGGTGGTGTAGGAAATAGTACCTTGCGCATGCTTGCCCAACTGCTTGACCGCCTTGAGGGCCGTCTGCAGGTTGCGCGGATCGTTCATTGCATCGAATACCCGGAACACATCAACGCCATTAAAGGCGGCGCGCTCAACGAATTTTTCGACCACGTCATCGGCATAGTGACGGTAGCCAAGCAAATTTTGCCCACGCAACAGCATTTGCTGGCGCGTATTGGGCATGGCCTTTTTCAATTCACGGATACGGTGCCATGGGTCTTCACCCAGGTAACGAATGCAGGCATCAAAGGTCGCCCCGCCCCAGGACTCAACCGACCAGAAGCCGACCTGATCAAGCTTGGGCGCAATGGGCAGCATGTCTTCCAGGCGCACACGGGTGGCCAAGATCGACTGATGGGCGTCACGCAGCACCACATCAGTAATTCCGAGTGCTTTCTTTACGGCAGTCATACAGATGCTCCCTGTCGAACCTGGCTCAACCGCGGCGTGCGCGGTGCTGGTGAATGGCGGATTGGATGGCGGCAAGTACATCAGCGCTCGGCTCGTTGGAAGCCGACTGGGGTGCTACTGAGGTCGATACAGGTACCGGGGTTTTCGCGGCAAAGCGCTCGATAACCCACGACATGACGCGGATCATCACCACCAACAGAATCAGAAAGAGAAACACGAAGCCCAGGCCGAACAGCATGAGCTCGACACCCTCGAGCAGGAGTTCACTAGGGGTCATCTTGGCTCCATTGTCAGCTACGTACGAGCTGCGTTAATTATTAGATAGGAGCGCCCGGAAACCGATCCCGGGCAAAGCTGGCGAACCTTAGCGTGAAACGAGCGTTTGAAGCAAACTCAGAGCCGTCAAATGAGACATTTCATGTAGAGAACGCGTCATCAGTGGCCCCGCGCCTTAGAGCAGGAACAGACTGGCAAGCCCTAGGAAAATAAAGAAGCCGCCACTGTCAGTAACCGCTGTGATCATCACACTGGCCCCCAGCGCCGGGTCACGCCCCATGCGCACCAGTGTCATAGGTATCAGCACCCCCATCAGCGCGGCCAGCAACAGGTTGAGCACCATCGCCGCGGTCATTACCACCCCCAGCGACCAGCTGTCGTAGCGCAGATAAGCCACCACGCCGATCACCCCACCCCAGACGATGCCGTTGACCAGACCAACGCCCAGCTCCTTGCGAATCAAGCGCGAGGTATTACCGGTACTGACTTGATCCAGCGCCATAGCACGCACGATCATGGTGATGGTCTGGTTACCCGAATTACCCCCGATGCCCGCAACAATCGGCATCAGCGCCGCCAAGGCCACCAGTTTTTCGATGGAGTCTTCAAACAGGCCGATGACCCGTGACGCCATAAACGCGGTGACCAGGTTGATTGCCAACCAGGCCCAGCGGTTGCGCAGTGACTTCCACACCGAGGCGAAGATATCTTCTTCCTCACGCAAACCCGCCATGTTGAGGACTTCAGCCTCGCTTTCCTCACGAATCAGGTCGACCATTTCATCGATGGTCAGGCGGCCAATCAACTTGCCGTTCTTATCCACAACCGGCGAAGAAATCAGGTCATAACGCTCGAAGGCCTGAGCGGCGTCATAGGCATCCTCATCGGGGTGAAAACCCACAGGGTCAGTCGCCATGACCTCACTGACCAGCTTGTCAGGGTCATTAACCAACAGCCGCTTAACCGGAAGCACCCCTTTGAGCACGCCGTCGTAATCGACCACAAACAGCTTGTCGGTATGCCCGGGCAACTCTTTGAGGCGACGCAGGTAACGCAGCACCACCTCCAGGCTGACGTCTTCGCGAATGGTGACCATCTCGAAGTCCATCAGCGCACCGACCTGATCATCCTCATAGGACAGCGCCGAACGCACCCGCTCGCGCTGCTGCGCATCGAGGGTTTCCATCAACTCATGAACCACATCACGCGGCAGCTCAGAGGCCAGATCTGCCAGCTCATCGGCATCCATGTCCTTGGCTGCCGCGAGTATTTCGTGATCCTCCATGTCCGCCAGCAGGGTTTCTCGCACCGCATCGGATACTTCGAGGAGGATGTCGCCGTCACGCTCAACCTTGACCAGCTGCCAGACCGTCAGGCGGTCGCCAAGTGGCAAGGCTTCAAGAATGTGGGCAACGTCAGCGGAGTGCAGCTCATCGAGCTTGCGCTGCAATTCAGCGAGGTTCTGCCGATGCACCAGGTTTTCCACCCGGTCATGGTGCTGGCCTTCCTGACGATGAGTCAGGTCTTCGACCAGCTTGTGCCGATGCAATAACTCGACCACCTGAGCCAGGCGGTCCTGCAGGCTTTCTTGCGGTTTTTTTGCTTCTACTTCAGTCATGGCGCGCTCCACCCCCAGCGGCAGCGCACGCCGAAGAGGGTCAATCAGTCAACACGTGATTGCACAATCGAGATTCAGAGTAACTACTGGGTAAGTCCATGGTGGTGTTCCACAAGCCCCGGCGGGGCTGACGCGGCAAATGATACCACCGCCCAAGCGCTTTGCCTGTGACAAAAACAAGCCTAGAACAAGCGCTTGCAAGACAAACTTAAACGCACGAGGCATCTGTCATTGCGACGTGCCAGGCACCGGCAAAGGCACGCCTGGCGCAGACAAAGGCATCGACTACCCTTGCTAATGGACTGTCACGGAGGACGTACCATGCAAGGACTGCATTGCGCAGCTTTCTGCGCCATTTTGCTTTGCTCACTGCCTACACTCGGCTCAAGCGTGTTTCGCTGCGAGGACGCCAAAGGCCATGTCACCTTTACCCGCCAGGGTTGCCCCGACACACACAGCCAGCGCCTGCAGCAGGCCTACAATCCCACACCCGGAAGCGGCAAACCGGTGCCCCTGGCCAAACCACGCAAGACCAGTCGCAGCGACAAGAAAAAAGCTGAGCAGGAATTGACGGTGGTCGGCGTGAAGCAGGACGGTTGCGGCAACCACCTGAGCAGCAGCGAACGCCGCGCAGCCATTATCAAACAGCAGATTGGCCCAGGCATGAGCCGCGCCGACGTCGAGAGCAGCCTCGGCAAGCCTGACAAGGTGACGCAACAGAACGGCCAGACGCGTTACGTTTATCAAGGCAAGAAAGGCAATAAGCGCAACGTAAGCTTCGATGAGGCTGGCTGCGTCAAAGGCAAGAGCAAGCGCTAGAGTTAACAGGCAATAAAAAAGGGCCTGCATCGCTGCAGGCCCTTCTTATTTGGTGCACTCAGGAGGATTCGAACCTCCGACCGCTCGGTTCGTAGCCGAGTACTCTATCCAGCTGAGCTATGAGTGCAAATGGCGCTTTTAAACCAGATCACCGCTGGCTGAAACAAAATGGCCTGCATCACTGCAAGCCATTCCGATTTGGTGCACTCAGGAGGATTCGAACCTCCGACCGCTCGGTTCGTAGCCGAGTACTCTATCCAGCTGAGCTATGAGTGCATGTAACGCCGCACTGTAGACATCAAAACGCAACATCTACAACACTAAATAATGGCGGAGAAGGGGGGATTCGAACCCCCGACACCCTTATGAGATGTACTCCCTTAGCAGGGGAGCGCCTTCGGCCACTCGGCCACCTCTCCGCAACACGGGGCGCATGATAACCATGTTTTCCCCGTTTGCAAAGCCAAAATTTCGATAAAAATTAGTGGCTTGGTTCTTCGCCTTTCTCTTTCTGGATGCGCTGGTAAATTTCTTCGCGGTGCACCGCAACTTCTTTCGGCGCGTTAACGCCAATGCGCACCTGATTACCTTTAACGCCCAACACGGTGACCGTGACTTCGTCACCCACCATCAGGGTCTCTCCGACCCGGCGAGTCAGAATCAGCATTCCTTTCTCCTTACGGATATCAGTTCAGGACAACAAGCAGTCTGCAAAATAAAATGGTGGCAGCCCTGAATATCTCAAACAGAGCCTTCACCCAAGTATTGACCAGTGTGAGCAGAAATAAAGTCCCTGCTCATGCCAACCAAAAAGACGAAAGGCGCGTTATAAACCGCGCCTTTCGGATAATGCCTTAGTCGCCCTTGCGGGCCGGGGCATCCAGTTCAAAAGCAGTGTGCAGGGCGCGCACCGCCAACTCCAGATATTTCTCTTCGATTACCACGGAGACTTTGATCTCCGAGGTGGAGATCATCTGGATATTGATATTTTCCTTGGCCAGGGCTTCAAACATGCGGCTGGCAACACCCGCGTGAGAACGCATACCCACACCAACGATCGACACCTTGGCAATCTTGATATCACCAACCACCTCGCGCGCTCCCAGCTCACGGGCGGTGTTTTCCAACACCTGTTGCGCGGCGGTGTAATCATTGCGGTGCACGGTAAAGGTGAAATCGGTGGTGTTATCGTGCGCAACGTTCTGCACGATCATGTCCACTTCAATGTTCGCGGCACTGATCGGGCCGAGAATTTTAAACGCCACGCCCGGGATGTCCGGCACGCCACGGATGGTCAGCTTGGCTTCGTCGCGGTTGAAAGCGATGCCGGAGATGATCGGCTGTTCCATGGATTCCTCTTCATCAAGGGTAATGAGGGTGCCCGGCCCCTCTTGGAAGCTGTGCAACACGCGCAGCGGGACGTTGTACTTGCCGGCGAACTCCACCGAACGAATCTGCAACACCTTGGAACCGAGGCTGGCCATTTCCAGCATTTCTTCGAAGGTGATTTTTTCCAGACGCTGAGCTTGCGGCACCACGCGCGGGTCGGTGGTGTAGACACCATCAACATCGGTGTAAATCTGGCATTCATCAGCCTTCAAGGCTGCCGCCAGCGCCACACCAGTGGTGTCGGAGCCACCACGACCCAGGGTAGTGATATTGCCGTGCTCATCCACACCCTGAAAACCGGCCACCACCACCACACGACCGGCCTTAAGGTCGGCACGCAGCTTCTGGTCATCAATTTGCAGAATGCGCGCTTTAGTGTGCGTACTGTCCGTGAGGATGCGCACTTGACCGCCGGTGTAAGACACCGCCGGCACACCAATCTTGATCAGCGCCATGGCCAACAGGGCAATCGTCACCTGTTCGCCCGTTGAGAGCATCACGTCGAACTCACGCGGTATCGGCTGACCATCACTAACCTGTTTGGCTAGATCGACCAGACGATTGGTTTCACCGCTCATGGCGGAAACCACAACCACAATGTCATCGCCGTTTTCGCGGAATTTCTTCACCTTCGCAGCCACCTGCTGAATACGCTCAACAGTGCCGACGGAGGTGCCGCCAAATTTCTGTACGATCAAAGCCATTTCAAAGCCGCCTCAGCCCGTGAAGGGCGCCCATTAAACAGATAACTCAATAGCCTGCCAAGGTCCGTCGGGCGTGTACCGGACCTTGGTATTTGCACTCAAGCAATCAGCTGCTTACAGACCTTGCTCAGCAAAGGTGACGGCCAATGCCAAGGCCCCGTCCAGCGCAGCGGCATCAACGCCACCGCCTTGGGCCATGTCTGGACGACCACCGCCCTTGCCGCCGACTGCCGCAGCGGCTTGTTTCATCAGATCACCCGCCTTGAGCTTGGCAGTCAAGTCCTGCGTCACGCCGGCCACCAGCACGACTTTATCGTCCTGCACGCCGCCGAGCAGAATCACTGCACTGCCGAGCTTGTTCTTTAGCTGATCAGCCATGGCCAACAGCGCCTTGCCGTCGAGACCATCGAGACGCGCGCTCAGCACCTTGATGCCCTTAACCTCGACAGCCGAACCGGCGAGGTCATTACCCGCAGCACTGGTGGCTTTGGCCTTGAGCTGCTCCAGTTCTTTTTCCAGCTGACGGTTGCGCTCCAGCACACCGGCGAGCTTATCCAGCAGGTTGTCGCGGCTGCCTTTGACCAGCGCAGCGGCTTCTTTCAGCTGTTCTTCCGCGCCATTGAGGTAGGCAAAGGCTGCCGCACCCGTGACTGCTTCGATGCGGCGTACGCCTGCAGCCACGCCGCTTTCGCTGATGATCTTGAACAGGCCGATATCGCCGGTACGTTTTACATGAGTGCCACCGCACAGCTCGACGGAGAAATCACCGCCCATGCTCAGTACGCGCACGTTGTCGCCGTACTTCTCACCGAACAGCGCCATGGCACCTTTAGCCTTGGCCGTTTCGATGTCGGTTTCCAGGGTTTCCACTTCGCTGTTGCCGCGCACTTCGCGGTTAACGATGACTTCCAGCTCTTTCAGCTGCGCCGCAGTAATCGCCTCGAAATGACTGAAGTCGAAGCGCAGGCGCTGACTGTCGACCAGCGACCCCTTCTGCGTAACATGCTCACCGAGCACCTGACGCAAAGCTGCGTGGAGCAAATGGGTCGCCGAGTGATTCAGCGCTGTTGCTTGACGGACACTGGCATCAGCCTCGGCTTTGACCGAAGTGCCAACACTCAACCCGCCTTTGGCTACAACGCCATGATGCAGAAACGCGCCGCCAGCCTTAGTGGTGTCACGCACATCAAAGCGCACACCAGCACCTTCAAGGAAACCGCAGTCGCCAATCTGACCACCCGACTCGGCGTAGAAAGGCGTCTGATCGAGCACCACAACGCCCTCTTCGCCTTCACTCAAGCTATCCACCGCCTTGCCAGCCTGGAACAACGCAATGATTTTGCCGCTGCCGCTGGTGCCCTGGTAACCCAGGAACGCGGTGTCGCTGTCGACTTTGACCAGCGCGTTGTAATCCATGCCGAAGGAGCTAGCGGAACGGGCGCGCTCACGCTGCGCCTGCATTTCCCGCTCAAAACCTTCTTCGTCCAGGGTCAGCTCGCGTTCACGGGCGATGTCGCCGGTGAGATCCATCGGGAAACCGAAGGTGTCGTAGAGTTTGAAGATCACATCACCCGGAATCACATTGCCTTTCAGCTCAGCCAGGTCCTGTTCGAGAATCTTCAGGCCTTGCTCCAGGGTTTTGGCGAACTGCTCTTCTTCAGTCTTCAGCACGCGCTCGATATGCGCTTGTTGCTGCTTGAGCTCAGGGAAGGCTTCACCCATCTCGGCGACCAACGCGGCGACGATCTGATAGAAGAAACTGCCCGTGGCACCCAGCTTGTTACCGTGGCGGCAGGCACGACGAATGATGCGGCGCAGCACGTAGCCACGACCTTCGTTAGACGGCGTCACGCCATCGGCGATCAGGAAGCCGCACGAACGGATGTGGTCAGCCACTACTTTCAGCGAAGCCTGTGCTTCGTTGTTGCAACCGATGGCCTTGGCCGCCGCATTGAGCAGGCTCTGGAACAGATCGATCTCGTAGTTGGAGTTAACGTGCTGCAGCACCGCACTGACGCGCTCCAGGCCCATGCCGGTGTCCACACTTGGCGCTGGCAGCGGATGCAACACGCCGTCTGCAGTACGGTTGAACTGCATAAACACGTTGTTCCAGATTTCGATGTAACGATCGCCGTCTTCTTCTGGCGAACCAGGCGGACCACCCCAGATGTGCTCGCCGTGGTCGAAGAAAATCTCGGTGCACGGGCCGCACGGGCCGGTATCACCCATGGTCCAGAAGTTGTCGGAGGCGTATGGCGCGCCTTTGTTGTCGCCAATGCGGATCATCCGCTCAACCGGCACACCCACTTCCCGAGTCCAGATATCAAAGGCTTCATCGTCAGTGGCGTAGACCGTGACCCAGAGTTTTTCCTTGGGCAGGTTCAACCACGCGTCACCGGTGAGGAACTCCCAGGCGAAATGAATAGCATCGCGCTTGAAATAGTCGCCAAAGCTGAAATTGCCGAGCATTTCAAAGAAGGTGTGGTGGCGCGCGGTATACCCGACGTTTTCCAGGTCATTGTGCTTACCGCCGGCGCGTACGCACTTCTGGCTGGTGGCGGCGCGGGTGTAGGCGCGCTTCTCCAGACCAAGAAAGCAATCCTTGAACTGGTTCATCCCTGCGTTAGTGAACAGCAGGGTCGGGTCATTACCCGGAATCAGGGAGCTGGAGGCGACACGGGTGTGTCCCTTCTGTTCGAAGAAGCTGAGGAAGGCTTCACGGATTTCTGCGCTTTTCATAGGAATCTTCCAAAAACCAGCGGCCACGACAAAGCCGGCAAAGGGCCGCATTATATCGGGCCTGCGC
>Ga0070747_1001401_pt1 | contig 11807 bp, 9 predicted proteins | sample VirMetDEL_Mar_31_FD_77321 | JGI IMG/M metagenome (GOLD analysis project Ga0070747, IMG submission 77321) | Aqueous microbial communities from the Delaware River and Bay under freshwater to marine salinity gradient to study organic matter... | ecosystem: Environmental > Aquatic > Marine > Coastal ...
AATTTGAGCTTAAATTATTAACCGTTGAGCCATTTACCACAGTAATAAAACCAATTCGTTGACCTGATTGTAAATAAATAATATGGCGATTACTTGTAGTACCATCATCAAATTGCAAAACACTTTCACTATTTGTTCCAGATTCATAGGGTATAAAATCTGTATACAACGTACCTTCATCAGCCCGATACCAACTAGAGAAGTTAGCACCCGTCATACTCGCTGAGTCTGCGCTTCGTGTCACTTGAGACGCTACCGTGGGTATGTAAGATGTTGGGAAAGCACCTGCTTCCAATTGAGCGCCCCAGATGTATATGCCTGAGTAGCCATCGCCTGTGTAGGACGCACCACCATTTGTTAAAGCTACTTGTATTTCAGGATAATTTGTGCCTACCAAAACTGTTTTTGCGACTGAACAATGATACCAACCGTTACCAACGCTTTGAATTGATGCTGTTACACCTGCGTCTACTGTACCAACAGCCCCCACAGTTAAATCAAAATAAGCACCACCACCCGTTAGATTTAATTTAAACCAAGCTCGTTCACCTACTTTTGCAAAAATACTGAATGTGTGACTACCCGCTGATAAAGATGGTGTTTGATATAGTTGACGTAGACCTGCACCAGACGTTTCTACCAACTTATCGCCAGTTAAAGTCCCATCAGGAGCGGTAATTGTATTTGCAGTTATGGTTGTTAGTGATTTTACCCAAATTGCATTATCAAACTCCTCAGACCGCAACAACAAATTAGTCCGCTGTTCCTCTATCAACAACCCGAGACTCTCATTCGTAATAGGGTCGTGGTCGAATCGAGCACCGTTAGCAGACGCTGTGAGTAGTGTTGGTTGGTAATTGGTGATGGGCTGAGTAGTCGTGGGTTGGTAAGATGAGACAGCAGAGCGTTGCTCGGCTTGTGCGCCCCAAATAAAAACATTTGACGTGGTTAAACCCGCATAACTTGGATAACGTGATGTTGCGTCTGTATTATTTGTAAATGCAACGTAAGCTGCAAGACCTGACGCACCTGGCGTATTAACTTGAACCACTAAACGATACCAACCATCTACATTACTAATAATAGATGAAGTGCAGTTAGATGAGTTTCCACTTGCTCCCGTGCTTAAATTAAAATTGGCGTACCCGCTTACAGACCCACCAAGAGCAATTTGAACCCAATCTGGTGCGGTTGCGCCACTTCCTTTTTTTGCAAAAATTGAAACCATAAAAGTGGATATTTTTGATGTATCTGGAATACTACCACTTATTGTGCCAAGGATATGGCTACCTGATGCCACCGTTTCAACTAATAAATCTGCTGTGGTCGTGCCGTCTGGTGCTAGTGTGGCATTAGCCGTTACTGTTACATTATTAGTTTTAGTCCAATACGCATTGTCAAACTCTTGCGAATAACTAAACAAATTCTCCTCAGCCTTAGACACCGTCTTGCCGTCATAATACCGAGCCTCACTTGCACGAGCGAATGTAATACGTGGGTCAAGTTTCTTAACGTTAGCAAAGTCGAGATTTAAAGATGGCTGTACATTGCTGATGTCTGTCGTGTTCGTCAAAGAACCCGCGTTAAGCGTATTAATATCAACGTATGCGGCAGAACCTAGGTATTGATTCAACGGTATCTTGTTGGGGGCTGTACCGATGTCTGACTGCTCGACTAAAGCTGTGCTAGTGATCCAGCCAGCATCAATCTTAGCTAGACCATCTGCCAGAGGAATCTTACCTGCTTCTGGAGTCAAGGTAGCTGTACCACCTGTAACGACTGCCACAGCATTGTTCTGAGCTACTACAGCAGCATCTCTAGCTGTCTCAGCGCCTGTACGGGCTGTCTGAGCTGCTGTAGCTTGTGTGGTGGCTGTGCTTGCACTAGTAGCTGAATTGTTAGCACTAGTCAAAGATGCCTGTGCAAAGTCTCCAGCATCTTCTACTGAAGCATCAAGTGTTGCCTTAGCTACGTTAACCGTATTAAGTAATGCTGTTGTTTGTGTCACTAATGTGTTGACACTATCTTCTAAAGCCATTATCTATCTCCTAGGCAAAAGCATGGTGGGTTGCAACTATATTCTGAGTTGCTATGATGTTAGCTGCCATATCTACATATAAATTAGAAAAGTTAGTAATTGTTGTTAAGTTATCTACTGCAACATTTATATCACTTATGTTGTCAGCTAGTATTACTACATCTGATATGTTTGAGCCTACTGTATTTACGTTTACTATGTCAGTAGCGACAGTGTTAACTGGGGTAATGTTTGTAGCTACTGTATCAATGTTTGTTAGATTAGTAACAACAGTATTGACATCACTAATGTTTGTGGATACTGTATTAACATCATCTATGCTAACAGCTACTGTGTTTACATTAGCTATGTTGGTAGTGACTGTATTAACATTAGCTATGTCTGTAGCGACTACGTTAACATTAGAGATGTTAGAACCTACAGTATTAACATTAGCTACATTGGTAGCAACAGTTCCAATAGTGTTCACACCTGTAAGGTTAGAAGCTACTGTCGTTACGTTAGCATTGTTTGTGGCTACTGTTGTGACATTACCTGAGATACCTGCAACTGTTGTGACATTACCTGAGATACCTGCTACAGTGTTTACATTAGCTATGTTGGTAGCTGTGGTGTTAACATTACTGATACTACCTGCTGTAGTGTTGACATTATCAATAGAGCCAGAGACAGTATTAATGTTAGTTGCATTAGCTGTTACTGCATCAATACTAGCCTGGTCAGTTGTAGTAGGTATAGTCCTCTTCCAAACTGTGTTACCTAGGTCATAGACTTTAGTGACATTAAGAGTAGTATCAAAGTACAAGGCTCCGTCAAGTAAAGCATTGCCATCATTATCAACAGTAGGGTCAGTTGCTTTAACACCTAAGTACCGATCATCAAATTGGTCATACAATAAGGTAGTAGCAGTTTCACTAGCAGCTGAAGCTACCTGAGACGCTAAGGCAGCTGAGGCAGATGCAGCAGAGCTTAAAGAACTAGACAATGAATTAATAGCACTAGTGTCTGCGTCTGTAGCTGAAGCACTCGCTGAGTTAGCTTCATTGATAGCTGTAATAGATGCAGTAACAGCTTGTGAAGAAGCATTGAATGCTGCACTCTGTGAACTAGCTGCATTACTAGCACTAGTCTGAGCATTAGCTGCTGCTGTTTCTGCTGAGTCTTTGGCTCCTGTAGCTTCTTGGAGTTTTTCATTAAGAGAGTCGATTAACTGATCAACTGTGTTTGCTTCAGGTGAGGGTGTTTCACCAAAGAAAAAGCTATTAGTAGCCATTCATACACTCCTTATTAATAATTAACATTAGGGTAAACTGACTGGATACTCAAGGTTGCTTGATCCCATTCAACAGTACGGCTTTGCTCTTCTACTTCATTATAAATAGTATTGTAACGACCTTCAAACAACTCTCTGCGGTCATCCACAAAGTAGTCAGCAGCAAAAGATAATGCACCATAGACCAACAGATCAGGTGCAAAGTTAGTTAAAGAGTTATCAGAAGTATCAGTAGGTAAGTCATCAAACTCACCATAATAGATAAGACTAATAGGAGTGTCTATGGGCGGTATAGGTTTCACTAGGAGACCACCACGAACACGAGTATAAACTTTAGGAGCACCTTGAGCCTCTGGGAGGCTTAGGAATGTCCCATAGTCTTTGTACTCCAGCATAGTTTGGCCAGTCCAGATATACTTCATACTTAAGAAGTCAGCTGGTAATGATAATAGATTATCACCTACATCATTAGAGGTGTAGTTCTGTTGTCTCTCCATGGGAGCTATACGTAAGGTACGCTGTATCCGACTCAAAGCCAGATCAATAAAAGTATCTGCTGTAGCGTCTGAACAGTCATTACGGTTTAGCAAAGCTAACACTTGAGTTCTGATTTGAGCCTTATTCATTATTACACCGCCTTATTAGTAACGAGGAAAGCATCTAGGTTTTCATGCTTTAACTTAGCTACGATCTTCCTAACTGATTCATTCTGGAAGTCAAAGCCTTCTCGTTGCCACTTCTCTACAATCTCTACAGGGATAGAGGCAACGTGCATATAATTCTGTTCTCGGACACTCGTAGACTCTTCACGCTTATGCTTAAGGTTGTCTAAGAAGCTCTGGGGTATCTCTTGGTATCTCTGGATGACTAGACCATCAGTGTTCTCATTAATGGTATAGTCAGAGTCATAATATTTTATATCTTGATTATTCATAACATCTCTTGTTTATAAAAAAGTGGAGGAAGGAGAGAGAGGTTTATCCCCCACTGTAAAGGCTACTCTCTTTGACAGAGGTCTTATAAGAAAAGAGGAGGCCGAAGCCTCCCCTCTAGCACTAACTCAGATTAAGGCAAGTTAGGGTTCGTACCTGACAAGTTAGTAATACGACCAGTACCCTTGTAGTTCTTATGCTTCAAGGAGAACTCGCCTACGATCAAGTGACGATCACTGTCACCAGTCTTAGCTAACAACTCACGAGTGAATGGGCGTAAGGTAACCAACGACCACATTGCAGGGTCCATCAAGAGAGCTTCAGTAGCTTTGAGGAAACGGTTTAAGACAACTTTCTGCTCACCAAAAGGAGAGACATAAAGGTCTACAACGTTAACAACAGTCATACCAGTAGCGAAGTCACGAGTACGCCCTGATGCAGCAGCAAAGCCAGCAACAATCAATGAGTCAGCTGGTTTGATCATGAGGTATTTAGCCTCTGAACCTGCTTCATACATCTTTTGGTTAGCTTCAAGAACAGCAGCTTCAGTGATAGGACCAGCTGGTGTACCAGCAGTAGCACCGTTACCGTCAATCGTAACAGTCACATCAGCAGAGATAACAGCAGTGCTGCTAGGATCAGTACCGAATACGTTAGCAAAGGTACGGGCTGAAGAACCGTCTGCACCAGCAGAAGCATTCTGAGCTTTACCAACTAAGTGGTACTCTAATTCACGCTTGAGCTCATCAGCCTTCTTTGAGAGCTGGTAAGCTGTTTCCTTAGCACGGCCATAGGTGCTAACCACGTCAGCAGTAGCAGAGACGTTAACAGTCTTCTGCATGATCTGGGTGTAGTTAGAACGCATGATGGTTGGAGACATTGTGCTGTCTGAAGCAGTAAAGCCCTCAAGCTGAGCATTGTCACCAACACCAGCCAAAGAGTCTTCTTGCCATTGGTATAAACGGTTAGAAACACGCTCACCTTTGATTAAAGACTGAAATGGAGTCTTAGTAGGTGAAATGTTGCTGATAACATCACTGATGTCTTCTTTGATACCGACCTGGTCATAGGTCTTGAAAAATGTAGAGCTCATTTAGATTCCTTTCTAAAAGATTATGGGAAGGTTACGCAGACCAACGACTTAAGAACAATTCTGCTGCATCATCTAAATCACCTGAAGCCTTAAGACGCTGAGCACTCTCTGCCATCTTATTAGGGTTCATAGCTTTAGGGTCACTAGCTTTAGTAGTCTTTAACATCTTCTTGGGAGATAGATCCTTCTTCTTTGTAGCGATCTTCTTACCCTCATCGTAAAGACGAGCCTTGTGAATGATTTGAATAGCAACAGGGTCAACCAAGCTATTCACCATTTCTTGGGGCATACCATGATTGACAGCATATTCCCGAATAGAATCGTAGAGGTTAGTATTCCAGTTCGGGATGTTCTCTTTAAGTACCTTGACTGCGTCAACAGCAGCTTCTTTAAGCTTTTGTTGTTGCTGAGACTGACTCTGTTTAAGAAATGAGTCTGCCTCTTCAGAGACAAATCTAAAGTCTTCATAAGCTGCTTGAGCTTCTGCTCGGAGTGCTGCAAATTGATCTGTGTCTAACTGCTTACTAGCTAAGAGCATATCGACTTCTGAGTAAGGTTTCCACCGTTCCTCAGCCTTCTTATACATCTTATCTAATATAGCTGCTGTCTTCAGAGACTCTTGCTCCATCTCTTTACGTTTAGCTGCAACTTGCTGGGACTTCTTTGTCAAGGAAGCTTCTTGTCCATAGAGTCGTTTAAGGTCTTTGACAGATACCTTCAGGACTTCATCGTCTACTTTGATTTCAACTAATGACTCATCCTCTAAAACCTTTTTAGGGTCAGGGTCTGTATCTTCAGTCTCAGTCTCAGCTTCCTCAGAGTCCTCTTCAGGGTCTTCAGTAACCTCTTCACTATCTACAACTTCTTCTTCCTCGCCCTCTAGGTCTTCCTGCTCTGTAGACTCTGGGGCTTCCGTATCTTCTTCAGGGGGTGAGGGTGAACTTTCGTTGGCCTCGTCTTCCCAACCTTTCAGAAATCCTTCAGCAGCATCTTCGGTTGTATCAAAATGCAGGGCTGCTTTAGAATTATTACTATCCACGCCTTGATTGGTAGTGGTTGACATATTTTATTCCTCTACTATGTTTAAGTTTGTTTTAATGTTCTCTTTGATGGTTACCCATTCTTGTAGAACACTTATTACTTGTTGAATAGCATTAGCTTGGAAATAAGAAGACTCCCTAAGTTTGTCATCCTCTGGTTTAGAGGTTAGAAAAACATTTAAATGGTAGTCAACTATATCCTTGATAGCTAAGCCAAATACTTCACTAGATAAAAGCTCTTCAGCCCTTACCCCTCGATCTAACATATCTTGATCAGTCATACTGCTCTCTCTCCTGCTGTTAATTAAGCGTTAGGACTAATAATGGCTTTCTTATTATCGCCAGAGATAGTCTTAGCCATCTGAACTTCCTCAGCAGCAATAGCAGCTCTAGAAGTACTATCAAACTCTTTACGCTCCAGATCACGTTCAGCCTTAAATTGATCCAGTTCAAACTTCATACGATCAAGCTCAATTTTCATAGCTTGCATCTCGGCTGTAGTCTGTACCTTCATAACTTGAGCCTGTACAGAAGCCTCTTGAGAAGCTACCTGACGCTCTTGGAGTTCCATCTGTTTCATAGCCATTGGGTCTGGCTGTGGGGGCGGTATCTGGTCTGGTGGTGTTATAAAATCATTAGTGTTCTTGATGCCACTCTTGTCTAAGATAGTCCGTATCACATTGTATTTGTTTTGTGCTTGATACATTGGAGCCATCTGAGGGTCTTGAGACATCATCTGGTGATAAGCTAGAAACTTGTTAGCTTCAGCTTCAGACTCACCATAACCTAGCTTCATCTCTACCATAACGTCAGCCCGTTCATCCCAAGTTGAGGGGTACATACGGGTAAAGTTACCAGCAATCTGTAATACCTTTTCTTCACGTTCATTAGCAGTCACTAGACGGTAAACCTCTAGGTAAAGCTCAGTTAAGAACTGGTAAGCAAAGTTACGAGCTAAGATTTTCTCACGTTGCATAGAGAGAGACACAAGGTTCTCAACCATGGCTTGTGAGTTTTGCTTAGATACTGCGTCTTTATTTAAACCTTGTGATAATTTAGAGACACCTGTAGCCTCTTCTTTGTCTTCATCTAACAGTTGTACTGTTTGGAATACAAAAGGGTTCAATGATGACTGAGGTAGTGGTACTAAACCATCTGGGCGAGACACATTAACAATACCACCTAAACGATTCTCAATGAGCTCTTTAGGATTACTAAGCGCCCCCTTGACAACCATCATACGGGGATTGTTAGTGATCATTGTGTGATCAATAATACCTCGCACCAAAGCAGTCCTAGCATTCTGGGTAGGAATTACTTTGTAGGCATAGTTAGAGCCATAGAATGAGTGTGGTATAGGTAATGGTGTAAAGTGTACAAAAGGTTTACGGTCTACTCGTTCATAATCTAAGATCACTGAACCAGCTTTGGTAACCTTATATAACTTAGCAATACCATCACCTTCCATGTCGATATAAACATAACATTCATATACGATTACTTCACGGGTCTGTGCTTGTAACTCACCGTTAAGGTTAAGTCTATCTGCACCAATCTCTTCAAAGCGAGCTAAGACCTCTGGGTCCATAGTCAACTCAGAATTGTCACCAGCACTAATACTATCAACTAGCTTCTTGTCATAACCCTCTTTAATAAGCTCTGAGAGCGTCTTACGGGTACGATGAGCTACGAACTGAGCATCCTGTAGGCTTGTAGCCTGTGGGGTCACTAGGAACTCTTCTGGAGGCACTGGGTCAATACGAACTTGACTACGGTTAACCTTACGACTGACTGTACCAGACCAAAGGAAGGTGTCTTCATCTCGTTCTGCCTCTACATCTTCAAAGTCATCTGAAGCATAGATGGTGTCTAATTCATCATCAGTCAGGCTTGAGAATTCTTCCTCAACCATCTCAATGTTCTTCTCCCAGTACACCTTAGCAACCCCTACACGAGCTAGGAGTCCATCAGTAATAACTGTTGAGAAGATTTGATAACCAGGGTTTTGACGGAAGACCACATAATCACAGTAATCAGTAGCTACTTGAGCTAACTGGACATCATCTTCCCCTTGGGGAGCAAACCTGACTATTTGATTACCAGCAGCAAAGGTCTCTAAGAGTACAGCTTTCATAGACTCTACAGCATCATAGACATCCATGGAGATGTACTTAGAACTACCACTGTGGAATTGATTAGGCTTAGTGCCGTGATAATAATCAATTACTTCTTTACGCTCATTGCTAAGCTTACTATCATAATAACCTACGGAGGTCTTGATAGCACTCTCAACTAACGAGGATAACTCGCTTTCTTTAGCGGCTTTAAATTTTTCAATAGCCATCAAATCCCCTTAAAATAGAATTCATCAGTAACTTCAACAGGGTCAAATTTACCTTCATGAATATGGTTTACTAATGCCAATGACATTACACAATCGTCATGACATCCCCGTTCAGCTTCCATTGCACCATTCTCGTTAACAATATAAGTCATTAGTTCACGTACGGTCACTTTATCGTTAAGCTCTATCTCGCCTTCTCGCAGAGCAGCTCTTAGCTGATCAATGATTAAAGGTTTAGTCTTAACATTAGTATGAAAGCCTAGCTTTATCGTCTCTTTATCTGATAGTTTGTCATAAACAACTTCAGTATAAAAGTTAGGATAAGCATAGTCCTTACCAACTCTGGTACAAGTCAATATACCGTGGTTGTTAGACTCAATGATCAGTTTAGCTGTGTTATAGAAGTACCCTAGAGCGACTAAGACCTGTGCAAAGAAGTCAGGGTGTACCTGAGACCTAAACATAGCTACTTGTCTCTTCTTAGAGTCAAACACTTGAGCAACACTCCAGTCACCCCCACGAACACCCATAGATACGTCAGCACCTATGTAGTATGTCTCACCTGGGTCATGTATACGGTAGGTAATAAGCTCTCCACGAGGATGCTCTACCCACTCTTCATTCTCCATAGCAAGACGCTGTAAGATGTCTGGTGTCTCCTCAATCCTCTTCTGAAGTGTTTGAGTATTAAAGACTGGTCTACCAGAGGTCAAGAAGGCTTCTTCAGCAGTGCTAGGGTATTCCTGTTGGAATAACTCTAGACCGTTCTGAGCTACCTTCTTACGTCTAAACATTAACTGTTCATCATCTAGGTTATGTGCCTTGACTAAGTCTTCTTCATCAGGAGTTCTCTCAAACTTCTTAGGGACAGGCTCCCTGTACTCACCCTGAATAAACCAAGGTAAGAACACTGGAACAAAACCATTAACACCCTCACAAGCACCCTTCCAGATCTCATAGAATGAGCCTGAGACACCATTAGCTGTGCTCTCAATAAAGATAGCAGTGTTCTTGGTGTTAGGGATAGCTTGGAGGATAGCGTTAAGGTTGTCCTTAGCTGTTGAGTTAGGCCAGAAAGCAAGCTCAGATAAGTGGGCTTGTGTAAAGGTCTCACCACGAGCAATACCGTCACCACCAGCCGTAGCAACAACATAAGAGCTGTCTAAGACATCAAAGTTTAATTCTTTACGTGAAGAGTACTTTGAGTGTGGTTTAAGGATGTCTGGGGTATGCTCATAATATCGTTTGGTCATGTCAAACAAAGCTCTAGTTGAGTCAGCATGGTGAGTAACCACGAGACTCTTCTGAGCTTTATGTTGAGAGATATACCAATACAACCACCCACCAACTAAGGTAGATAGACCCATTTGTCGAGCTTTAAGAATGACAACTCTGACCTTACCTTCACTTTCAAGCTGGTTTAAGACAGCATCAAGCAAAGACTTCTGAGCTACGTTTAGAGTAAAAGGTTTAACTTCTCCTTCTTTGGTTCTAATCTTTAAAGCATGTTGAGCATAAAACTCAAAGTCATCATAAAGCTTTTTCCGTACTCTAAGTTGCTCTGGAGTCATACTAGACAGAACCTAGAGCTTTCTGCTCTTCTTCAGACACAAGAGCTAAGAAGTCCTCTGCCTTTTTGATACTAACTTCAGACTGAGAGACAGGCTTAGCCAATGTCCACTCAAGTACTGTACGTGCTGCTGAGAGCTTGTCTTTAGGACTAATCTCAGTCATACGCATGATCTCTACTGCTGTCTCAATCCCTTCACGGGCAAACTCTGCCTTGGGAATTTCAAACCCTTTGCTTTCCATCAGTTTCACTATCTCCTTTGCTTCCGCTTTAGCTTTAGCTCTGTGTTGGTTTCGTTGTGTTTTGTTGTAACCTGCGTAAGACCCTTTGGGTTTACCTGGCCCACCAGCAAATCGTTTGTCAGTCCAAAGCTTCCATAAGGTACGACCTTCCTCTGTTTGTTGTAAACGAACAAAGAGGTTCTTGGAGGGGTCTTTCAGATAGTCCCGATACTGTGGTTGTACATTCCAGCGTTTAGATTTTGGATTCCAAATAGGAGGAAGCCATTTAGTACCTACTGGCATTACCTTAAAGATAAGCTTCTTTTCTGGGTCATAACGACCACCTTCAGGTATTGGAAGGTTTTCGTGGTCTCCGTACTTTGCTCGTAGTTTCGGGTGTACTGTGTCTTGATTCTTGGGTTGTTGTTCCATTAGTTATTCCTAAGTTAGTCAAACGGCTCTTCATGGCTGTACGAACAGCTATTAGAGATGATTTGCTAACAGCGCAAAGCATTTCAGGAGGGAGAGAGTTATACATCTCGCCCCCCATTTCTACTTTAGTCTGTGTATCAAATTGTGGGTCTTCAATCATACGATTAAAGGTTTCCCAGTGGTGGTATATGTCTATTGAGTTCATTTGTCCTTACCAAACTTCGTTAGGGGTTCAATATATTTAACTAAGAAGTCTCGCTCGGCTGGGTCAGTAGCTTGAGAGATAGCTAAGTCTAAAGCTTCTTTTTTAGCTTTGGGTGTTTTAATAGATGTTATTGCTGTAGCAAACTGAGCTAACTGATCATTAGGGGCAGCCTTAATAGCTATATCTCTAGCTACTTCGGCATTCTTAACAGCAGAGGCATAAGAGATAGGATTAGCGATTGTACTAAGGGCTCCTTGTTCTGGCGTAAGAATACCCCGTTGCTTAGCTACATCTTTAACTAAATCTTGAAGAGCATAAAAAGCATTCTCATCCTTAATATTACTGGATTGTAATACCGATTTAGCTGCTTTGCCTATAGGCTGACCTTTAAAGTCTTTACTAAACTCACGTAATAGTGGGATAGCTTGCTCATTAGTAAGACCTGTTCGATCTAATACTTCTGTATAAGCTCCACTTACTGGTCTACCTTTCAAACCAGCTTGTTGTCGCACACTAGCTGTGTTCTTCAAAACTGAAGGTAAAGTAGACTGTCCTTGTGCTTGTTGCTGAGCAGCAGCCTTAGCAGCTTGAGACTGTTGAAGTCTCCTAGCTTTTTCAATTAACTGTTCAGAACCTTTCGCTGCCTCTGATGGCCCTAA
>Ga0070747_1001402_pt1 | contig 11803 bp, 14 predicted proteins | sample VirMetDEL_Mar_31_FD_77321 | JGI IMG/M metagenome (GOLD analysis project Ga0070747, IMG submission 77321) | Aqueous microbial communities from the Delaware River and Bay under freshwater to marine salinity gradient to study organic matter... | ecosystem: Environmental > Aquatic > Marine > Coastal...
GGAACCATCTTTCTGAAGGTGCCTACAACACTATTACCAGCGGTGAAGATCTCTCCATCATGCTCACGTCTGTTTGGGTTCATGCACGCAATACGTACACGTACAAGTTGGTTGGCTTCCTTCTTCAATCGTAGTCGCCGTTGTGCGTCCGTCTCTTGTACCTGCTTAACAGGCAGAGGCGTAACGGGCGTTGCTGGAACGGGCTCCTGGAATGTTTCAGGTGCCTCTGTAGCTTCTGCCACTATTGGTTCACCTTTGGCGGCAGCATTGACACGTTCTCGTAGTTTCTCCAATCCGATCTGAGGATTGAATTGAATACCCATCTGGGCAGCCCGGGTCTTCAGTGACTCGAGTTCGTCTTCTTGTACTTCTGGGATGTTATCTTCTTCAGACATTGCGGTTTTACTCTCCGTTAACAAAAAAGAATGGGGGCCCTAAAGGACCCCCAGGGTTATTACAATGAAGCACCAGTCTTGATAAGACCGATACGCTCAGAACGCTCAATCAACGTTCCGTAGTACCACTTGATGGACATGAAGCCCAGCTCGCCGTACGGATCGTTAGCATACGATTCAGGAGAACCTGGCTCGCTGTGCTTGATCTTGAACTTCACTGTCTTGCCGTCAGTCTGGAAACCGATGGAAGAGAACGCACCTTCACCAACAACGAGCATGGGGAATACGTCAAACGCTCCACCAGTTTCATAGTTAGTTGCGCTACCAGTAGCGCTCGCACCTGCACCTTCCCACTTCATCATCTCAGGAACGACTACGATGCGGAATTTACCGATCATGCCGATCTCGCCGTTCAACGTAGTAGTACCAGCGGCGTAATGCTGTACTGCGATGAATGCCTGATTGCTGTGAAGATCAGTCATTGCTTCCAGGGTAGGCTGCAATTCAGATCCACAGAACAGGACTCGGCCTGCAGGGATGGTTCGTGTGTCAACAAGACGTGTGCCTGTCGCGACTTTCGTCTGCTTAGGCGTACGGTTGTTGTCGAGGTCGATGTCCAGTCGCAGAAGATCGCCGTAAGACACGAGGTCGTTAACGTCAATATCTGAGTTCTGAGCAGCACCACCAGCGTACTTAACTACACCAGCCGCGTTCAACAGGTCGATCTGTAGGGCATCTTCAGTAATTTCAGAAGCGCCGTTCAGCATCTCTCGGTTGATGTGCATCTGCAGATCAGCATCAGAATCGAAGTCCAGAGATTCCTGGCTATACTCATCGAAGAAGCCGAACTTCTCGATAGAGCCTTCTACTTCAACTCGCTTGAAGCCAACTCGGTTAACACGTCCGCCGTTCTCAGTCAGTGCTGGGAGTTTACCGGGGATTGAGCCAACGTCCTTGCTGGATCCATACAGGTTACCTGTGCCAGGGACAGCAGCAGAAACGGCACCGTCAACACCAGTTTGAACAGTATCGTTAACCGTCCAGCCAGCAGCTACGTAAGCAGCGATGGTAGTATCCCAGTCGGTATCCCACGCAGTAAGCGCGTAACCAGCTGATTGAACCATGCTCTCAAGACGTACCTGAGTTTCAGCATCCGTGACAGCAGCTGCAGAGTTAGCACCTTCACCGACGATAGTCAGTACGTTCATGCCGTTAGACGCCGCAGTAACTCCAGGCGGTACGAACTTAAACGTGATCTCTACAGCAGTGGATAAACCGGCTGCGTCAATACCTTGATCGTTGATGTTCTGATCATCGAGCAAAGGTAAGTAGTGATACTTCTTGATTTTCTTACCCATATTCTTGGGCAGGTTTTGTGTACCGCTCAGAGGCAGAAAGTATTGTGACTTTCGTGCTTCGATAAGCGCCTTTTTGATAAAGTGATCAGTCCGGATCTGCGAACCAATCGTGGAGGCTGTGCCTCCAACGGGATCATTATATTCTAAAGCCATTGTTCTGTTCCTTACATAAGACTAGGGTCTAGCTTCTCGAATTCCTCGTCAGACATATTCAGCGGGTTATAGTCCGCTTTGCCTGATGAGGGAGCAGCTGGTTTGGATGGGCTTGCAGCCCTGCGCTTATCCCGCCGTTTCGAATCATCCTTAGCTTTAGGTTTTGGAGCTGCCGCCTTTGGTGAGCTTCTATCAGTTGCTGTCTCTTCCGAGAACAGATGATTGAATGCACCACTGTCTTGCATTGCATCGCCTATTTGCCTATACGCATGGATGTCAGAAACACCGCTTAAACGCCCAAACACTCGTTCCTTCTCCACCTCAGTACTTATCAAGTCATAGATACCATTAGCCATATGGTCATCTATCACTTTCAACAGTTGCGGTTGTTCAGCTACGATCTGTTTGCTCTGGTTGTCCCATTCAGTTCCAACAACATTCAAGGTCCGGTCATAGGTCTCGGAGCCGCTAAGCTCGTCAAGGACGCTATCCAGTTCAACCTCTCGGTCATCAACACTGCGTTGGGCCGGTTGATAATCATTACCTTCCTCTTCGAGGTTCAGTTCCATCGGGTCGATGCCTTTGTCTTTCAACAGTTTGGCTATCGCGTCCGGGTTACCCTCGTTAAGGTCAATCAAAAAATCTAATTTGCCTTCGCCGAGCAGCTCATGTTTCTCGAGCGTCTTCAGCACTTTCATATTCGGTTTCAGGGCGGACATCTTCTTGTTGTAGTTCGCGCCCATCTGCATGAGCTTTCTAGCGTCATCGACGCTGTCCACCTTCATGTCTTTCCCATTAGCTTTAAACGAAGCTAAGAGGCTGTTGTATTCTTTCTCATAGTCAATCGTGGATTCATCAGTCTCGCTCTGATCAGACTCGCTCTCATCCTCGGACTCAGTACTTTCCTCGTCAGACGCTTCTTCGTCTGTACTGTCAGTTCCCTCGTCTCCTTCGCCAACTTCATCCTCTTCAGACGTAGCCTCGCTTTCAATCTCAGTACTCTCTTCTTCATTGTCCTCTTCATCGTTATCTGTGACGTCCTCGTCGGCTAAGGCTGACGCCTCATCCTCGAGTCCGTCCGTGTTGTCTATTACTTCATCCTCAGCCACTTCAGGAGGCGCAAGGAAGTCGTCGCCGCGCGTAGCAAAATCTTCATCGGACGTGCTGAAGATATCGTTAACCAGTTCTGCACTTTCCGCTGCTGCAGCGGCGCCAGACATTAGGCTGCCCCCTCTGCGAGCATTTCATCGATCATTTCCTGACCGTCTATGATGGCCTGGCGTGCTCCTTCACCAAATGCCTCTACAGCTCTAAGGTGCTGTTGGAGTCCACCGATAGCATCTATCTTCGCTAGGATTGAGGCTTGAGTCTCTTCAGTCTGTGCTGCGGGGCTCGCCTTATATTCAACCAATCGTACTGCGTGGTCTCTGAAGTAACTGTCACTGATGACTAGCTTCCAATCGGGGTTCTTTAACAAACGTGCTAGTGCATCTGCTTCTTTAACAGCTGCTCTTGCGTCTTCAATTCGAAGCTCGATATCGTCAGTAGTCACTTCTGTCTGTACTTCACTCATGCTTGGATTCCTATCATTGCTAGTTAGTTAACAGGTTGTCGTAGCGGACTGTAATTAAAGGAAAAACCTTTTTCTTAGTTATTTTTACTTAGCTGCTTCACCGTTCATGTACTTCTGTAACTGCGCACCTTGTTTAACCTTCTCCAGTGCCATGTTCCCTCGGGCCTGTTCGCCCTGTAGTTCTTTATCGCGTTCTTGCTTAACACCAGACTCTTGTTCAACAAAGTCCAGGTCCTGCTTATCGGCTGAGCTGCCCAGTTGGCGCTGCTTAGCAGACTCTGTGTCTACCTTCGCGCTATTAAGATCAGCATCAGTAAAGTTCTCTGCAGTCTCGGATTTAATCTTCATAATTTCAGCCTGAAGCTTCTCCATTTCAAGCGCCTGGAGCTGTTGCTGGACGGGGTCAGGTGTTGGCTGAAACTGTTCAATTTTTTCTGCCAGGGCTGGCATCTTTCTGAGTATCGCAATGTCCCGAAGTATCATTCGAGTCATTTCCTGATCACCGTTAGGCCCCATGGTTTGCAACATCATTGCCAGTTCGCTGGCTTTAGCGTTGTCTTCTTCAGCTGTACTGATGTCCATGATGAGGTCGAAGTTGCCTGCCAAGTCATCTCTTCGTATAGAAACGAAGTTATCATTGGTGATCCGGATGATCTCTTCGTCTTCCAGGAACTCACTGTTCATGCTGATGATCTTTCGGCCGACCTTTGTCATGCCGGAAGCCAGTCGTCTCAATAATCCCGTCTCGCGTTTAGCCGCGGAGTCGAGTGCACCAGTGATGCCTGTGGCTACTTCACCCAGGGAGCCTGAGTTGATGCCTTGAGAGAAGGCCTTCACACCCGTCATAGATTCAGCTTCATAGTTCTGCAGCTCTATCATGAACTGGGCAGATGTAGGGATCTCAGGGTATTGATGCATGTAGAACGCCATACGGGGATCCACATTGCCGTTGTACTGGTAGTCTTTGCCTGTCTGGAACCGGCGTAGGTTAATCGCATCAAGTGCACCCTTACGGGTGCCCATCTGGCCATTAGCTGACCGGCCCATGGTATCGACCATGCCTCGGGTGATTGCACCAATGATCTTCTGGTTATCCACCAGGAGCTCACCGTCTGGTTCCCCATACAGGGAACCTTTGACGGGCAGTGCAGGTACGAAGACGAAGGGGAGTTTGCCATCCGGATGAGGGCTCTCTTCCAGGCGGATCATCGTTCCTTCCACCCAGGTAGCTATGATTGGCTTAGCAATACCGCTGCCGTCATAGTCCCAATAGCCCCAGTACTCATACGCAACAACGCGTTTACGGGATAGGTCCTTGGACTGAAATCCCTTGATCTCTTCGTCATCGATCTCATGGTCAGGGTCGGCCAGAGCCGACGCACCTTCAATGTTAATTGCGTCGAGGTTCTGGTATTTGCCTGACTTCTTAAGATCACTGGAGGTGGTCTCAAAGCTGTGTATCACAAAGCCAGCCTTATCCAGGTTACCCAGGCAAGAGAAGTCGGGCATGACATTACGGTAGTCACAGACTTCAATGTACGGGGCGTTCTTTGTAGTCTTGGTTACCTCGACCTCTTCATAGTCGATTACAACTGCTTCAACGGGGGACTGACGTGCCTTGGATTCTGCGTGAGCAGCTTGTAGTTCTTCGGGGACCTCTGAGTCGTAACCGGTTGGGTTACGTTGTTGCATGGCTTCCAGTTCCTGGAATAGCTCACCCAACTGAGGCGCCGGCGTATAGTCGTATATGGGCTGTTGCTCAGTAACTGTCTCTTCTTCGAAGTCCCAGCTGAGCTTAACGATAGCGGTACCTTCATCGACAGTAGCACGCACGAACTCATCAATGAACGCCTGCTTATCTATCTTGGTACTGAGTTGGTTATTCAGCACCAGCTGGTTCTGTTCAGCGGAGTTTTTGTCTTCCCAGGTAACAGGTCTGAGGGTGAATAGATTGTCAGTAGCGAGGAACGGTTCAGATAGGGCAGGGTACCGCCACTCTGCCTGCTTTCGAATCAACTTAGGCTGTATCTGAGAGTACCCTTTTGGCGGGCTAATCTTGGCACTGCCCACCAGGTGTAGGTTATCTAACCACTCACGGATCTTAGCCTTCTGTGTATCGAAGGCATTCTTGGAGTCCGTCTGCTCCTGCTTAAGATCAGCCAAGGTGGGGGCATTGGTCCAGCCTTCAGGCGTGATGTCCGATTGCTGATCAGGGTCTGCTAATAGGGCCGCTGCTTCCATCAATGTTATCTCGTTAGAGTAGAATTACGAGGTAACGTATCAGCCCAAAAAATGCTTTTCTGATATTAATGCTTAAGCAAAGCCTCGATCGACGAGTTTTGTGTTCTCATAGTCCGAATCGATAGACATATTATGTGTCACGAGCTGCTGACATGCTGCCTCGAACTGGCTCCAGTAGTTGTTCCCTTCATGAAATTCACCACCTGACCCCATAGGGTTCATTGCCCGGCTGGCACAGAATAGGACCAGTGGCCACAGATGGGTTTGAGGTAAATCAATATCCCAGGTGACCGGGGCAGCGATGGCTGCATCCGTGTCAATAGTCTGATGGTCAGCACGGTACACCACCGTCAGCACAGTAGTTTCCAGCAGCCAAGGCGCCAGATCGGTATCGGTGGGCACCAGAATGGTATCGTAGACAGACGTGCGTATGCTCTTATCGTTGCCGATCTCATTCAGTGGAATATCGTATACCGAGTCGTTGTATGTGCCGTAGACCCGCTCGATCTTCATCAACGCTTCGCCAGCCTCTGGGGTCACTGTATAAGATGTGGCTCCAGTCAGAGTGACGGTCGTTGTGCCCTCCCGAAGGAGAAAGCGTTTATGCAGTTCGGTTAGTCCAGCCTGGATAGAGGGGATGAACTTATGCATATTTGCAGTAGGTACACCGTCTTCTCCGTCATTGACGGGGCCCGACCCGAAGAACACGTTACGCAGTTCGCTATAAGCCAGCTGGTTGAAGATATCAATTAATTTCATAGTGCCCTCTATACGATATAGGATTCTAAGGCCTCATCGGCCTCGTTAATGTCGTCAATCTCCCACAAACCATCTGATTTTTCTGAACTTACTGCTTCCTCGCTTGGAGGCCACACCGTCATTAGGCCCAACATGGAAACGGTATCGATCTCATCATCGTGTTTACTCCGGAACCCGCCTGGCGATGCCAGGCTTAGTTCCTCCATCATCTCCGTAAGGGGTTGGCCGGAGGCCAGCTCCCTGGGGAAGTACATCTTTCCTGCCTTAAACCATGGAACAACCGTATTGAAGCGTTGCATCTTATTAGTCGTCGGCCGGATACCTGGAGCGCTCGAGTTACCCTCCGACGCCAGGGTGAAGTAGATATTGCGGACCAGCATCTGATCCTCAATCCAGGGGATGAACCCGCCCTGTTGGCCAGAAACCTCGACACCCACTTCCTGGGGTGCCCATAGCTGTGCCAGGCGGAACAGATCATTGATGTTCTCGTCCATCAGCTGACGCTTACAAATACCGTCGACCCAGTACCAGTCACGCTGGTTGTTGATCGCCCAGACGTTAATGACCGAGAAGTCAGATGACTGCTTCTCACTGGTCGCGAAGTCAGTGGTGATGTAGAAGTTAAAGCGAGGTCGGTTATTGACCACTGACTCGTGCTTGTACCACTTAATGTCATTGTCCTGAATCAGCCGATCTTCGTCTGACATGATCCGGAGCATCAATTCCTGGTTAAACGTATCGATTTTGCCTAGCTTCTTGGCCTTCTCGTATTGGGTTACCACGTAGTCGTAGGTGAACCGGTCCGGCCAGGATCCGCGGAACTCTTCTCGAGTGCAGGGGTATTGCTCACAGACAGGGAATACGTTGACAGCCCAGGCCCCAGACTCTACAGCCTTGTACAGTGGGTCCTTAGCGTTAAAGGGGGTACCTGACCAGATTACCAGGTTCTTCTTGGGATGTAGGGCGTAGTCGACAGCCTTGTAGACCGTGTCCTCGACCGCTGAGATCACCGTAGCTGATCTCGCGTCCTCGTCACTGATCAAGTCATCGAGTACTGCTAGCTGGGGGCGTTTGCCCATCTCCTTGGCACCCCGGACCCCGGTCTTGGCGCCGTAGCCTTTGACGACGAAGATGTTGCCATCAGCATTACGCATCTCCCAGCGGATATCAGTCCACCGGGTCACTGGAATGTACTTCTGTAGGAACTCTGAGTTCTCCCAACGGAACTCCAGGTTCTTCCTCATGTTCTTAACACCGTTCTCGATCGAGTCCGATACGTATAAAGCCAAGTCAATCTTACCGAAACCAGGGATAGCACCGTAAAGCCCCAGGTAGAGGAACAGGTATTCGCCCATCAGTGTGGTCTTGGCTATGCCTCGGTGGCACAGGTTAACGATACGTGCGCCATTCTCCGTTAGGGTGTCCAACATGTAATAGTGGACCAGTGGGGTAACGTTCTCCTCACCGTCTACACCGTTGACCAGCTTAATGAACTCAACGAACTCCATGGCGAATTCGCTGGGAACATAGTGCGGGTCATCGACGTAGCTGATCGTCTTCAGGTAATCCTCTACCTTCAGGGCCTTAACCAGGTCGAAGTCGGCGTCGGTAAGGGAACTCATGGATCAACCACCTCAGCTTCTACATCAATAATTAATGGCTTCTTCGCCACGTCCTCTGCACTCATGACACCGGCCTGGATGTTCTTACGTAGCCCTGCCACGTGTTCCAGGGTAGCCTCACGCAATAGCTTGATCGTCTCGCTTTCAGTGGAGCCGACATCGATTTCAATCTTCTTGGTTTCGGGTGGCTTCAGCTGTGTAAGCAGGGCGCTAGCGGAGTCCGATCGTACCTTCTCGCTATTAGCGGTCAGCATGAGCTCTGCCAGGGTATTGATACCCTGCTGATATAGATCCTGGTTCAGGACCCACACCGGGGTCATGGTCTGCTCCATCAATAGAGAGACCAGCTTCGACTTGTTGTAGGCAGTGATATAGCTGGAGATGTTCTTAGGCTCAACTGCCCGGGCATGCCAGTCCTTCACCTTATCGGGGAAGGTCAGCTCGAACGCAGCAGTGTTAGTGCGGCCCTGGAGTTTGTAGCTGACATACTTCACCGCAGTGATGTAGTTGGTTACCTTGAATCTGCCATCAGCCATGACAGACGCGTAGCTCAACAGGTTCTCCCTGTACTGCTCATACGTATCCGGATCAGCCATGACGTTGTTGATCTGGTCGATCAACTGCTGGTTAATGGATTTCTTTACCTTAGCTGGAAGAGCTTCTCTGAGCTCATCTGCGGTCAACGGTAGAGTGGACATAGTCTTCTTCCGAGTTAACTTATCGGCCGACTATAGGTAGTGCCAAAATGTTTTTCTGAGTTTTGTTTGGTGCCCCTCCGAAGAGGGGACTTGGTGGTCCTAAGGCGACTGTCAGTTGTTCTCGCTCACCATGTACTGCTGCAACATGATAGATTGGGTGTCCAGACGCACACGCAGGTCAATGATCTGCTTCTTCAGGTCAACGATCTCATCATCCTTCGTACGGTCAGCCTCTAAGTCCGGTAGGTAAATTACGGTATCCGTTGTCATCCGATCTGTAACTCCCAATGCGGCATGTCCAGGTTCTCGTCATACCAGAAGCCACCCCAGGCAATCTGCACACCCAGCTGCTGGGCTGCATCAAACATGGCCTTAGCTATGCGCCGGTAATGCTCTGGGTCGTGTGAGGTCTTGCCATCTACCCAGGGGTAGATGTCTACGGCCCTACCTAGCAGGTGCTGGGAGTCCATAGTCCACGATAAGCCATTGTTATATAAGAACAACTGCCTCTCGCGGGTACGGATTCCCTCCACCACAGAGAAATCAACGTCAGTTAGCTGTATCGCCAGGTTTACTACGTCCTGTAGCCTAACCTTGACTGTGCTCAGCTTCCGCTTTGACCGGGTCCCTAGCTGGTAGAACATAAGGCGAGTAGTGTTTTCATGTGATAGTGCCTAAAAAGGGTTAGGGGTAGTGCAATAATTGTCACTTGTCCCAAAAACCTTTTCTTAACTATCTAGCCGAAGCGGCCGGCGCGTAGCGCCAGGTACGCGAGGCGGGTAGGGGAAGGCATTACCTCTATATAAATCAATGACTTACAGAAACCATGGCTTAAAACACCTTCCAGGGTGACCCATCTGGCATCCCCTATATATCTAAGAGGGTTGCCGTAAACTTAATCCCTTACAAATCAGTAACTTAGAGCAAAACTGCCCACGCCGGACGTACATCTCAGAGGCTGACATTACACATCCTTATTAGAATCAGTTACGATTATCACACATCTGTGATGGACACCCTATGACACCCCAATTAGACCATGCGAAGTACATTAGAAGACGGAACAATGATGGGTTCCGGTTGAAATACGCCCTTACTCACACTGAACGTAAGATCCTAGTAAGAGAGCTAAACGTTCAGTGTCTAGTGCTATTTGAATACTACCTAAGATTAGCCAGTACAGACTCAGCTGTAATCACAGATGAAGACGCGGCCGATTACTTCGGCTGGAACCTCCCTGTGGCGCAGCGACACCGCTTGGCCCTGACAAGGGCCGGGTGGTTCGCGCGCGAACGCGTAACACTCAAAGGCGGCCGGCGCATACACATGACCTACTTAGGAAAGGACGAGGTGTGGGAGTCTGGCTTAGCCCCTGAGGGCATGACCAAACCAACCGGTAGAGTACAGCCGGCACCCACGCCTGTACACCAGCCCACGCCACAAGCGGTATTTCAACTACAAGGAAACAACGATGGATAATCCGATTAAACCAGGTATGTTAAGGCGCCCGGTCCGCAGGTCCGCCTGCGGCTACCCGCGTCCCGAGCCCCCCCATGGAGATTGAAGAATGAAATACCTCTATAAGTACATCATGGTGTTCACCATCCTACTACGCCGCCTGGCAGGTGGTCGGATCTACTACGTCCATCACGCCAGGCACATCTACGGACTGCACATCTACCCCTCTATCGCTGCCGCTAAGGCAGCAGGCGCAGGGGATAGGTACTTTGACTGGGTGTTACCTGGTCTTACACACGAGGAGCCTGCGTGAAAAACAGTATTATTTGTGAAATATAAAGACCTGGAGGCAATAGCATGAGGGAAGTTGAGGAGAGAGAATTCACTGCCCAGATTAAGACACTGGAACTTATCCTAATGAAGGTAGCTTACTGGACTCCCTGGAAGTACCGCAGTTACCAACAGTGTTCAAGAGTACTAGTAGGCACGCACGAGGTAGGCCGCACTTACTGGATGCCGGACACTAGACAGAAATACTGTTTGAATTAAATATTATTTCAGAGAGTTGCAGGTCTACAGGATTTTTCTAATCTAGGTACTAACTCAGTACTTACTAGGTCTAACCTAAAAACTAACCCTCCCCCCCCCCCCAAAAGCCGCGTCCCGCGTAGCAGTGGCAATTGTGCCTAATCCTAGGAGTTATACCATGAGAGCAATGTTTGATGCGTTTTTCAGTTCCCTCACCCGTATCTTTAAGGGTGTCGACCACTATGCTGGTGCCTTCGAGGAAGCTGGCAAGTGGGTAGAGTCAGAGGTGACTGTGTTTGCACAGCTCAGCGAGATCAGTCGCGAAGACCGGGTCAAGCGCGAGCGTGCCCGTCTAGCAGCAGTAGCATCTGTCGAGTAGTAGTAGCCTCCCTTAACGGGGAGGTTTTTAACCTTACACAACTACACATTACACATTACACAAAGGGCCCAAGATAGTCAGTCCTAGATAGAAAGAGTAGTAGTTATATGCCTTAGGTAGTACACCTTCTTAATTTATGTTAGTAATCACTAACTAACTATATCTTCCTACCTTACCGATACACACCCTGCATATTGCTGCTTGCTTGTACTACTAGGCAATGCATACACACACACATCCTAACTAATACACATACCCTCTATTCACCCATAGACAGACGCTAACCTAAATGCTCCGCATGAGGAGTGGCAATGTTGCCGTATTTAGGAGAGCACCATGGATCTTTACATCTTCATTGATGATCAACTGAACGTTGTTGATATCTATGCCGAGTCAGAAGCTGAGGCTCTGTTCGATGTTGAAAGAGTAACAGGCAGGTCTGCTTGTGACTTCAGTTTCATTACCACTCCTTAAAGGGAGTGGTCCTTTTTCAACGATGCTCCGCATTAGTTATGAATTCATTCATTGGAGTTAGTCATGGCTACTCAACTTAACGAACAAGACATCCTTACTTACATGGATAAGTACGGTATCTGTATTGAAGAGCGTGCGCCTTTCGAAGACTGGTGTACTGCCAAC
>Ga0070747_1001407_pt1 | contig 11786 bp, 23 predicted proteins | sample VirMetDEL_Mar_31_FD_77321 | JGI IMG/M metagenome (GOLD analysis project Ga0070747, IMG submission 77321) | Aqueous microbial communities from the Delaware River and Bay under freshwater to marine salinity gradient to study organic matter... | ecosystem: Environmental > Aquatic > Marine > Coastal...
AAGTGACGGACCCATACGAAGGCTTCTTCTACAGTCTCGAAGTACCACTCTACATCGGATACTACACCCATATGCTCTATCTTAACCAAAAGGTATGCCTCATAATCATCAGGGCCACCCCAATCGTATTCCTCAAAGTCACTCTGAGTAAATGGCCCATCAAGGACACAGTACACAGAGATAGGGCTATCTTCTTTATCTTCCTTCATAAGACCTGTGAGGTTAAGCCCAAACCTAGCGATAGTCATACCTAGCGTACAAAGGTACATTCCGATGCCTACTTTAACGCTCATGTTCTATTCCTTTAACCATTCTTCTGGTATTACTTTATCTGCGTATTTGAACCCATGCTTATCACACCAACCACCATAAGTCTGTTTACTCCCTTTGTAAAGTTTAGACTTACTGTTGCTAAAGACAAACCTAATGTCCAACTCAGGGTGTCTCTCCTTAATCAAGAGGTGCTTAGACCTATCGGAACCTACAAACCTACCTTTCCCTTCGATTATGATACCATTATGTAGTTCAAAGTCTGGCGTGTATGTGGATAGAGGACGTTGGTACTTCAACCTTAGCTTCTCGTATTCGTAGGTTATACCACAGTCCTCTAGCTGCTTTGCGATCTTGTACTCAAGACCTGATCTGAAGTGTTCCCTTTTAGCTGTCATTAAGTAGCTCCTCCCTTAGTACAGGGGCCTCCCAGATTTGACCTTCGTAACGTCTAAGGTGCAAGAGTTTTGCATTTTCTATTAACCTTTCATATGGATCACCTTCTAAAGTAGGGTGCTTTTGGTAGGCCTCTAAACAAGCGTTAAACAAGTCTTCTTCAGTTGTCAAGCCTTTAAGTATCCCCTCAGCTTTCTTTGGGCCAATGCGAAACAGCCCTAAGATATTGTCCGCCCTATCTCCTGTGAGAACTTGAGAGTAAAAGTATCTTACAGCGTCTACTGTAGTGGAATACTTCCAAGTACCCGTCACAAAGTTAAACATCCAGCTATTTATCGTTAGGAAGTCTTTGTCTTGGCTACAGATAACAGTAGTCTCAGGGTCTCCTCTAGCCGAAGCAATACCAATTAGATCATCAGCTTCTTCTCCTTGTGACACTACAGCACCCCACTTGTCTATAAGGTGTTGCCTAGCTTCTGGTAGGTTCGTAGGTTTAACCACGTCCTTACGATTACCTTTGTATGGCGTAGTCTTAGCTACCTCAAAACGAAAGTTTCCCCTCCCCGTGAGGTAGCACTCTAGGTTATCCTTAGTGGGGAATACTACAGTCTGACCTACAATATAATCCATTAGGGCGTCTACTTTGTCTATGGTGTCGTCTGGGTGGCTTCCCTCCGTGCCTGCTGCTGCCCTGTAACAAATTATGTCACCATCAATGAGGCACTTTGAGACCGTCTTTGGTTTAGAACACAATGTTAAAAGCCTCCTTATTAAACCCAAGAAGTTGTGCTGTGTAATTGTAGTGCAAAGCAGCTTCTTCTTCGGAAGTAAAATAGCGACCACCACACCTCTTACCCATGTGCTTTACGGAAGATTGCCACCTTTTCCTAGCAACAATCCAGCACACACCACGGTATCTTGAGGACACCCCATCTCTCGATCTAGCGTAAGACCTATTGTTTTGTTGGTTCGTCAAAACACGGAGGTTTTCTGGTCTGTTGTCATTAATATCCCCGTTGATATGGTCTATCACATCGTCCGGCCAAACCCCGCAGTGTAGAAAATAAATCACACGATACCCAAGGTAGTAACGTCCCCTAAACTGTATCTTCAGCCTACGTTTACCCCCTTTGATTTCGTGTCCGACAGGTTTCTCACATCCGGGTGCACCGTACAGTTTCTTAACGAACAGTTTACCTTCTTTGGTGTAAAAGTGTTCTGTTAGGTCATTTAGCTCTTGGTCTGTAGGGTGTCTACAGGACGCCATTAGTAAACTCCTTCTACGAGTAATGGTGCAGCTACAGGAAACTGTTTCTTTAGTTCTTCGTACACCTTCTCAGCTACATACCGTGTCTCTTTCTGTGTGTCCTTGCTTAGGCGTAGTTTACACATGTTAGCGAAGGCTCCTAGTGTACCACTATGTGTCCACGAGGTTATAAGGTCTTGTGGTAAGTGACCCCTAGCCTGCTCAGGAGCTACCCCATCAGATAGCATAGCGTTATACCGTTCTAGAGCCTCCACATTAGCTAGGTGTACCTTACGTTCCCAATCCTTGGTGTTCTTATGTAACCCACCTGAGCCTTGCTTCTTGTCTACAGCAGCATCACGATAGTCATGGCGATAGAACTCTACATCGTCAGTGATATACCTACGAGAATACTCACTCATAATGAGGTACTCATGCTTAACTAAGTGACGCGCTACAAAGATAGGGGCCTTAATCTCGAAGGAGAAGAACCCATGATTAAAAGGTGTATCGTGGGTAGGTGTATTACGCCATTGCCAGAGTAGTTCTGGGTGTTTTGATAAGTCAGTGTCAGCGTACTCGTGCAGCAGTACTTCAAAGTCATCCGCAGTCATACCCCTAGCCAAGAACTCTAGTAAGCGTTTGTCTTTCTCCTTAAGTACTTTGTTCCTACTATGGCCCTAAGTCACCAACAGTAAGGTCCCAAGTACTACGCCTCCCAAAGCTCTTACGTGCAGCATTGACGATACCAAGGTCAGAACCTGTAGGTGGTACATCAGGGTTCAGTTGTACAATGATTTGGTTTTCACTCACCAGTGGTCCTCCTCATCTTTATCATCTAGTTTCTTCTTACCTTCGACTACGATAGCTACAAAGACACCAAAGATAAGCAATGGCACAAAGACAGTAGGGGAAAAGGCAATCAAACCCGCAACAACCCCTAGCAACACGAACAGTACAATCGTACTAATGGTAGACGCTACCCAGTTATTCATCAGCTACACTCCTCTTTCCATGCGAAACTACCATTGCTAGGGCAGTATATTGCATACCCACGTTCGATAGCCTGTGATTGCCAAAACTCATCGTTTGTAGTTATAGACGACATATAAATCAGTGCCACTGACGTAATTAAAAGCATAACAGATTGTACTTGTAGCATCAGCTTTCACTCCAGACTTCATCACCATCACTCTTAATGACACCCACCTGTTCTACATAAGTATAACCAGCAGATCGTGCAGCATCAGCAAGGAAGTCTACAAGGTCTTTAAGGTCCATATCCTCCTTGTCTCGTTCAAGCATCATAGTTTGTGTACCTGTGTATTCACAATCTTCTTCGTATAGAAAGGTTACTTTAGTCATGTTATTCTTGGCCCTCTTCTAGAAGTTCTTGGGCAAAGCTGTAGCCATCCCAATTATCTACACCAGCGTTCTCAAGTGCGTTAAGCCAATTACTATCCTCAAGTAATGACTCATACTCTTTCTTAGTGATTGTAACCATATCTTCCATCAGAAGCCTCCTTCGTTAAGTGATGCAGGTTCATATTTTACGTGTTCCACAATTTTTATGGCTTGCATCTCTGCGATCTTATCTTCCCACACGTTAAACTTAACTACTACGACAGAACCATTACCAATCAGACCATCGGTATCCTTGTCCCAAGGCTTAACACCATCTTGGGTATCCTTCACGATAACTGGTGCCCCCATCACTACACCCTGCTCACCAGTAGTCTTGTCTGTGAACTTGGGGTTAAAGTGCTTGCGAGTACACTTGTAGTACAGATTACCTTCAGCGTCTTCTTTCCACAGTTGCGCAGTCATACCCTTGTTAGGGATACCATCGGCAATAGCCTTCTTCTTGGCTTCCTTAGTAACAAACAGGTTAATGACGTACTGACCTTGGATGCTCTCCAGCTTGTTACGCTGGTCTGATCCTTCTGGCAGGTTCTTACCAAGGTCTTGATCCCCTTCGAATACTCGTGCGTATTGTGCTGTGCCTTCGATGTATACTGTAGCCATGTTTTTAGTCCTTTATCTACTGCGTGTTACCCTATTATATAAGTCCTTTTCCGGAGGAAATACAACAGGTTATTGTTTATATAGTATAAGTGTTGCCTTTAAGACTCACTAATGGACGGAGGCGTAGGAACTCCCGAATTGAATGTCACTGGTAATCTCTACGTTTAGCTTCAGTGTCTCGTTTACCTCTCTCATAGCTTCCTGTAGTAGTTCCTTTTGCCGATGTTCATTGCCGATCTTTACGTATGACAGGTGTTCATCGTGCATCTGTAGTGAAAACACAAGACCTTTCTGACGGCATTTCATAAGCCATAGGTCAAACACAAAAACACCAGTACCTTGGTTTAGCGTAGAGAAAGCATCCTTAGCATACCTTAGGCTGTAGTAAAACCCAGAGACAGGGTTCTTTAGGTACATACTACCATCTTTTAAGGTCTTGATATACTGCGCCTTAGCAATCTCCTTTACTGACCAGTTACGCTCCCAATAAGCCTCAATAAGGTCTTTACACCTTTGGACGCTCATGCCAGTTTGCCTACTAAGTGTAAGCTCTCTAACACCATAGATACCAGCATAGTTAGCAGGCTTAAACACATTACGTACAGCTTTAAGCTCTGGTGCTTTACCTTCGTTGTACAAGTCAATCTGATCTTGGGTGACTTCCCCAGCGTGTTTAGCCAAATCCAAATGTTCGTCGAAGCCTTCAGCACTCATCTCAGTTACATAAGCAGGGTCATAGTCCCACATATAATGTCGCTTAGTGTTACTCTCTAGTGAAACAACATCAGCACCACATACAGTCGTTCCTTGAGGAGCCACAATACACCCGCGTATCTCCTCACCCCAAGGGCTACCTACCTTAGGTAAATTAACGATAGGCGCTCTATGCTTAAAGCGTAGGGTATTCGTAAGACCACCAGCACTAGCTACCACATGACCATTACTATCAGCACTCTCTAGGAAACCCTTAAAGATGCTCATACGGTGGGAGGCTACAGTCAAGCCCTCAAGATGCTCAATACCCGGTTCCTTAGCCTTTAGCTTGAGTACACTATCTGTAAGCATACCCTTACGTGGGTCACTAGGAGAACTATAGCGCACTTGTTCAATCTTCTTTTCTTCCCCTGTCTTCTTGTTCCTATCGAACTTATACGTACAGGGCTTCCAACCTAAGCTGTAGAGCCATTCCTTGACTTGGCTAGGGCTATTGGGGTTGCCATCCTCGTGACCCTCTATGACTGTTACTACACCCTCTGTAGTGCTGGGTAGGTGCTGCTCCTTGAGTAACTGGTACCACTTCTTAGACCAAGCACTTGGAGCGCCATCCTTGTTAAACATACGGTCAGGTTCAGGCTTATTCTTGTAGCTACACACTGGTATCTTAGGCATTACCTTAGCTAAGGCTTCAGTCTTCTCTAGTTTGATAGCCTCAAGTTCGTTGTAGTGGCGTTGGGCTTTCTCTAGGTCCATTAGCAGAGGGTTAGCCTCTTGCTCTTGCATACACGATTGCTTGAATCCTAGGTAGCGTATGAACCTTAGGATGTCATCACTTAGGAATTCCTGTTGTTTCATCATTGGTATCCTCCTCAAGTGTTACCTTATCAAGTAAGTCTTTACCAAGAAGCTCTTTGATTACCCAAAGCTTACCTTCAGTGGTAACTTCTGTAGCTTCAGTAAAAGCTGGGTGGTACTGCATGAGCAGGGTACTCGAGCGTTCCCAGAGTTCTGCCCAGTAGTCTACCCACTGACAAGCACGATCTAGTTCATCCGCAAGAGATACTTGAGCCTCATAAGCCTCTTGTGCTTGACTTAGTGCGGATAAGGTTTCTAGTGCGTACTCTCTATTACTGGCCTCAAGTTCCTCGATGTACTTAAGGGCGTCTTGAGGTGTACGAGAGTCACTCAAGGTTCCCATATCTCGTAGTCGTTTCTTTAGGTCTTCGTTATTCATAATCTTTAACCCCATGCTTCTCGAAGTCATCAAGGATACGCCAAATCGTAGCCCTAAGTTCGCTTACAGTCTCTGCGTCTAAGCCTATTGTCTCTTTAGTCCACCCTGCCTTACCATCAGAAAAGGGGTAGTACTCGTGTATACCGTACCAATCACCTTCTTCACCCTTATGCTTCATTACCTGATAGTGCCAATGATTAGCTATTGTAAATCTCCTCAAGTCTCTTACGTTGCTTTTGCCATAACCACCAGTTAAGCCTAACGTCACTCTCACACCGATGTTTCATTTGTTCGTATGTCACATCATGCCAGTCTGTCACAGGAGGCTTCTCTAGTCCACTCTCTTGTTGGAAGCTACCCAAGCCATGTGACTGACGATCAGGGTACAAGAACCAAGAGACTGCCAGTGTATCCACATACTTCTTGTAGTCCATAGGCACACCCAAGATACGATTGATAACTACCATATCATGGGTAATGCTGTTGTGTGCTACAAACAAGGTATCTTCTTGACTAAAGAACTCCCTCGTCTCATCGTAGTCCTTAGTGCTGAGGTATGTCTCACCATCGTATGTGTAGCTTAGGATATGCAGCTTGGTACACTCATAGGCTAGACCGTCACTTTCGGTATCAAAGACTACTTCCTTCATCTCCATCATCCTTATGTAGCTTACGAGAGGTAACATACTCTTTGTACTCATCATATGTCAAGAAGTATTTTAGCACTGTGTACATAGCACTCAGGTTAACAGCTTTGTTATCAGGTGTCTCATGGATGTCTTGTGTAGGGTCTTCTAGTCCACTGATGATGTTTTTAAGCTCCTCCACCAACAAGCAATCCTTGAAGTCCCAGAAGTCTTGCCCTAAGTCATTCTTAACCTTCTCTAGGTAAGTCTCTAGGGAACTCTTACGGAGCTGCTTGTTTTCCTCTAGTAGCTCTTCATATAACATCTTGTAGATATGTCCATCGTTAGCCATCAGTAGTCCTCCTTAAATTGCTCTTGTGTATTATAGGTATCTTCTACAACAACCCAATACTCTTTACCAGTGTTTAGCTCTAGGAATTTAGCAATGTCGTTGGCTACCCCACGGTCTAAGCACACAGCGTTAGGGCCTTCATTAGAAAAGCTGTACACCAAGTATACTTTATTAGTCATTAGAAGTCTCCTTATTGTTAGGATTAAGCTCACGAGCTTTCTTCAGCCGTTCACGAGACGCTTCCTTTTGTTCCTCTGTAAGTGTTCTTTTAGAGAATGGGTTTTTACCAAACCTAAAGGCGTACATAGGACATTTGATAACCGGGCATAGCTTAACCTCATTAGCAGAACCACCAGCACATTCAAGACAATTCTGACGGATAGCTTTCATTGGTGACGTAATTTGTGTCATTAGAAGTCTCCTTTGTTTTCTGTTTTAGGTTCCTTAGGGCCTTCTACCACCTTAAGTGTGTAGCTGTCAAGGTCAAAATCCAATGCACCTTCCGTAATACCTTTAACCTTCTTGTTTCTAGCTTTAAGAGCTTCACCAAAGCAATAGAAACTGCCACACTCACCGTACCGACCGACCCTTACCCGCCATTTGTTTCGGTGACGGTAGATACCACTAAAACACTTACCTTGGTTAAGCAAGTTAATACTTTGTGTGGTATCTCTAAGGTTGCTGATTCGGTTGTCTGTCTTATCGCGATTTATGTGGTCTAACACACCATTGGGCCACTCACCATAATAAATGTACCAAGCAAGTCTATGTGCTAAATACTTGCGCCCCCTACCTTGTGTAACGTAAATGTACCCATGCCCTGAGGGCGATCCAACCTTAACACCGTCTTTTAGTATGTACCCAGTGTCGGGGTCATAGGTAAATACGTCAAGTACATTCTTAGAAATCTTTGGTGGTGCCATTGTATGCAGGTTCCTTTGGTGGTTGCACAGGTGTTAGTGTATAACTATTTACGTCAAAATCAAGAGCGCCTGCGGGTCCGTTACCGAGACCAACTCTGTTCTTCCTACCAACCCTAATGTATGTTCTGTTACGCTCCCCTAAATCCTCTGCCTCCTGATCCCTGCCCAAAGTAATCTCAAACGCGGCCTTCTTGCCAATCATACTCGCGTAAAGAGTATCACCTTGTTTATTCTGGTGAGCAATGGTTACAATACCTACGTCCAAATCAGTCGCCATAGTACCCAAGCGAGAGGCTAGGTCAGCTAGTTGCCCCTCTTTGTTATCACCGTGTACTAGGTCTTGGATAGGCTCAAAAAACACATAGTCTACATCAAAAGCAGCCTTCATGTACTTAATCTTATCTAGTAGTACCTCGTAGCCATCCTCAGGGTTAAACGAGAAGTCAATCATACGATCACCCTCTGTGATACGCTCAATACTTTCTTTAACGTCCTCTTGTCTACCCTTCTCATCCACAAACTTCTTTAGTGTTAAGTTATCGTGAAGATCATAACTAACCAACCCTAAAAGACCCCGTAGTTTACTTTCCTCTAAGTGCATCTTAGCAAACTTAAACTCACTTGTAGTCAGGCAACGCCACTCTAGGTATCGCATGAACTCTGATTTTCCTACACCCGTTGGTGCTTGTATCACAGTAAAGTAACCTTTGTTGATGCCTAGAATCTTATCGTCCAACTCAGGAACACCAGTAGTGAAATACTCAAAGTCTGGGCTATCCTCGAACAGCTTTAGATAGTCCTCAGAATCAATAAGCATGTCATCAGGCTTGTATGCCTTAGCGCCCCACCATGCACTCTTAAAGGCTTTCTGATCCCCTGCCTGTAGGAAGTCATTAGCATCCTTGTGGTTGCCGTGATTCATTACGAATACTTTACGTGGGAACATCAGACTGATTCGTTCAGCAACCTTACGCCCAGCGTCATCGTTATCTGTACTCAGGATGATCTTATCAAAGCTGTCCAACCACCCCTTGCACTTCTCCCAGAGCTTACCTGAAGGGCTTGCACTGGGCAAGGATACTACAGGATTGGTGTAAGCAGACCCTTGGGATAGCATCTGCCAAGCACTAAGGGCGTCAAGTTCCCCCTCTGTAATGGTTACAATCTTGCTGGAGTTCACAGGGAACAGATTCATACCAAAAAGCTCATCAGGCTTAAAGCCCTTGGGTGTGTAAAAATGACCATCGTGATCTTTTGGTAAGTTTAAACGACGACCTTTGTACTTACCAGAGGGGTAGACTGCCTGAACCTCATCTGACACACCCTCCTCAATTACCTTGAAAGTCCTGTGGTCATATATCTTGTAAGGCACATCTTTATAAGTCTTTACACCAAACTTCTCCATAGTGCTGCTAGTGATACCCCGTAGACCTACGTAGGAGCCTCCTACAGCACTCTCTACTACAGAAATACCCTTGGGTACATAGTCACCAAAGTCTTCCTTGCTAGAGGCTTCTACAACACTCGTATCGTCCAACAGTCCTAAGTCCATATTCTGTCCTCTCTTACCCCTTTTGCCCATTAGTTTGCCTTTGTATGCCCACGTCTTAAGTTCGCATACGTGACAGTAACCTTGTTCTTTTGTAGTATTCCAAGAGTACCCGTCACTGGACCCACAACCTTGTGTATCAGGGCAACTTAGGTGTGTTTGTTCACTCATGTAGGCTCCTTGAGTTGTGCGAGGGCTGCGCGGGCTTTACTTTGGTACCAAGATGATCTTTCGCAATCTTCACCCGCAATAATCTCCAAAGCCTCCACCAGCGCCATGACTGCGGCGGCTGATGCTTTTGCCATGTCTGAAACGATTGCGCCAGTATTTGATCCGTATGAAAACGTGCCTTCGTCTATATTATCCCATATTGCATCTTCTATTTTGTCCGCAATCGCCTCTTTGATCTGTTCTTCGTTCATGGCTTAGGCTCCTTGAGTTGGGTGAGGGCTTTTAATACGTCTTGCCCAACGTCATAATCGTTATTGTATTTGTCTAGCATTTCCAGCATCGGGCTATTGTAATCGTCCCCAAGCAACACCCTTGCGGCCTCCTGCACGGTCACGGGTTCAACGCTGGGTGGGGGCTGGGTGCGTAGAGCTTGGATTGCTTGCATTAGAGTTGCCAACTGAACGTGGTACCCTGCGTCTTGCATAGCTAAGGCTTTAGTGACTTCCCGTGCCGCTTCCACCAGTGCATCATCCCTTGCCCGTGCGCTTGCTGCTTCTAATTCAAGGATGCGGACAGCGGCTTCGGCCATTAGGTTACGCTCTGACGTTTCAGTGCCAAACGGCGGTTGCAAAAGCCGTTTCAAAAGATCGTCGGTCATTGTGTTATCTCCATTGTTATATCCTACACCCTGTACTTAAGTATTCCCTTAAGGATTACAACACCAAGAAGATGAATACTACAAAATAGAGACCTAAGTGCATACTATAGTAATACTTAAGTATTTCTTACTTATTAGTCTTATTACTTGTTGTTGTTTAATTCCTTAAGGGATACTTAAGTATGTACTCTAGTACCCCTTACCCCTTGCACTAACATATAAGTCCTTTTCTTAGGAACTTACACACGACTGTAACAAATCGTTACCACTTTAGGGGGTAGTTTGTGTAGTATTAGGCTTAGGTGTATCCCTCAGGACACAGTTTACTCGCCAAGTAGCGCCTTAGCCCTCTCAATACTTACCTGTAGTGTACGACTAACTGCCTGCTGGAATGTCCCATGTCGTTCAGCAATACTCTCTTGTGGTTCCCCGTGTACATAAAAACTTACTACCATATCATAGTCATCAACATCAAGTAATTCCTCTAGTACCAGCAGTACCTTCTGTAGGAAGTCAGCTTCTTCGTACTCTTTAGCAGTATCCTGAGGTGCAACAAGGCTGTAGTCACCTATAGGTACCCCATAGGACTGCGAGAGAGCCTGCTGTAGGGCCGTAGCTGTAGTGCAGGTACCCATAGAGGCCATAGCCTGACGAGAGGCCCCAGAGGACGGGATTACTACAGCTTTGTTCTTGTAGTTCTGGTAGTCATTCATAGCCCTACGCATAGCCAACCGTACCTTCTTATCATCTGTGATGCCTTTATCTGATAGCTCTAGTGATGCTAGGATGCCCTCTTGGTACAAGTCTTCAAAGTCTTGAGGGCTACGGTATTTGTTCGCTAGTGCCTTAGCAGTAGTGTGTGTATTAGTCATTAGTATTCTCCATTAAAAAGGTACATCACCAGTAATCTTATCCCGTGGGTCATCAAAGTAACCCTTGGCTAGTGTGTGGTATACATTGTGTAGGTCATCCTCAAGGTCTTCAATCAGGGTCTTAGGCAACAGGCCCATGTCTCGCAGGTGCTTCTCTAGTTCGTAGTCCATGTGTTAATCCTTCTGCTGTCTATAAAAAAGATGCTTATGTACCAAGTGCTGTAGCGATAGAGTAGATAAATCCAAAAAGTGATATCAAAAACACCATAGACCCTACAGGTGATAGTTGTCCGTTGCGAATAACTACTATATTAAATACCATCACCAAAGATACAAAGCTCGTTAAACCGATTGCCCAAAGCATATTATAACCTTTCATTATCTATAAAAAAGATGCTTACCTACTTTACCTGAAAGACTGTAGCTATCTGTCCAGTAAGGGTCTACATCCGTGTTGTGGTACATAATTATATAGCTGTTAATCACACCAGTGTCAAGCACATATTCAGCCATACCTAAGCTTTCTTCCCATGCTATACTATCGTGATAACTATTGTATTTCAATGGGTTATCACTCATTCCGTCATGTGTATAGCTGAATTGTTTACGCTGATTTACTACTCCACAGATTGTGTCGGGGTACTTATTGCTTTCAACACGGTTGATAATCACATTGGCTACTAACTCCTTGCCATCAATAGGTTCTCCTCTGGCTTCAAAAAAGATTGCTGTTGCTAGGCATAGGAG
>Ga0070747_1001411_pt1 | contig 11769 bp, 14 predicted proteins | sample VirMetDEL_Mar_31_FD_77321 | JGI IMG/M metagenome (GOLD analysis project Ga0070747, IMG submission 77321) | Aqueous microbial communities from the Delaware River and Bay under freshwater to marine salinity gradient to study organic matter... | ecosystem: Environmental > Aquatic > Marine > Coastal...
AAAAACTTCCTTGTTTCTCCTAATACCAATCAATTTAATTATGTGTTATTTTGATTTTAATTAATTAAATTCAAGGATGTACCTTATTAATACCTCACTCAAAACAATAACGCTTTTATTAATATGTTTTATTTCCTTTAACGCTTCCGCTAATGATGTACCAGACTTTCTCGAAACAAAAGGATATGCTGAGCAAGGTCATGCCTCAGAACAACTTAATCTGGCACTTATGTATGATAAGGGTCAGGGTGTCATACAGAGTAGTAAGAATTCTTATATTTGGAATACGATAGCAGCAGCTAATGGTCATGAAAAAGCAATACACAATAGAGATCTGGACGCTAAAAACTTATCACCTCGAGGATTAGAAGAGGCGCAAAAAGAAGCGGCTAAGCTTTATGAGAAAATCAATAATAAGTAGTTAGTTCCAGCGCGTCATTGTATTGATACGTTGAATAGATAGTTCTAACATCTCAATAAGATCAGCATCTGATATAGGATTTTTTACTTCCCTTAATCGCATGTTGAACTCAGATTTCAGGTTATAACCAGTAACTTTATTGATCTTCTTCATTGTCTTTTTTCCTTATATCCTAGCCGTTGCTAAGTCTTTTTCGTTCAAGTTATCCATAGAAACGCTTAAATACATATCAAGCTTAGCTATTTCTAAACGCTTCAACCCTATAGAACGCATACGAGTACAAAAGTCGGATCTGATATCTACATTCAAAGTTTTATTGATTCTCATCTTTTTTCTCCTTCAAAAAATAATGCCGCCCAGATGAATAAAGAATCTCATCATCACTAGGTTTATCAGTTACCCAGTCGCTATGGTCTATCTTGACACGTAGCTTAATAGCCTCAAGGTCTGTAAGTCTTTTATTCATTGGTTTCATTTTTTTCCACGATCCTCAAGTGCTTTAATACGTTCTTCAAATTCGCTAATCTCAAGCATTTTAAGCTTTAAAAACTCACCGTCTAAGCTGTCATCAGGTGTAATAGCTTTCAAGGTAGGATGAGTTCGTTTAAGAATGGTTTCCACAGCCCATTGTTCTCCAGCATTCAATGCGACTTCAAGCTCTAATAGAGCCTTACTCGTTAGCTCATTGCTAAACTGACTACGTTTATTCAGCGACCCTTTAGGCCTGCCTTTATTTGAGGGCTGGTTATCTTGAGTAAACCTCATTACCGTTAGATCCTTGTTTGTTTAATTAAATGACTAAACCATTACACCATCCAGATGGGTTGCAACTAATTAATGTTGCGTATAATTGTATTTTTATGGGCCATAGGTAGTCACAGCCTTTATTTTTAGGTCTTTTTTGGTTAGATATTGACACTTTATATGGATTTAAACTTTATTTGTTATAGGTAGGGATAAATACTAGATTTTGACATACATATTCCTAATACTAAAATCTCAATATTATAAAATATCTTTTCATTGATTCTATGATATTGATGTTGTAGGGTATTGATAGTTGAGGTTTTATAAGTCTCTCTTTAGTAAGGATTGCGAGTAATAAAAAACAGGGAGTTCCAAATGAAAAGTGCCCTGCCTCTGTTATCCCTTCAAATACACAAACCGAATAATATTAATGTAAGTTAAATAAAAATTATGGAACGGACATTACTGAGAGGTCTCCATAGTAAGCTGTTTAGCGATGGAGAAAACATATTTAATTGGTTATTTAAGAGGCAAAAGAGACAATTTTTTTTGAGATGCTTCAACAGAGCCTTTCGAATACTGATTTAAATCTTGGCAATAATAATTTAGATGAACTTGCAACGGTCCTTTTTCCTGAAAAGGAACAAGATTTAAATGTTAACCAGGCAATTTCCAATAAGTATCCTCTAAACGCTGCCGCTATAGTTTATTACGCCCAAAGCGCTAGACTTAGATGTATCGATAAAGAAAGTGGTGAAGTTGATATTCCACGTTATGAAAATATGTTCCAGGGGATGATTATTTACTTGGTAGGTTGTAAGCACGATGCAATATTAAGAAAAGTTCTGAATACTCAGATTATTGATGAGTTTAAAAATGACTTCAAACTTATAGTCATATAGTAGCAATAGAACGCACTGCTAAGTATCTGCTTCTAAAAAAATTTACCAATACATTATTTTTATAAACAGGAGATTCCATGAAAAACTTAGGAATTAATGCAGAAATTACTAAAGTGTACTCTTTTGCATTTCAGCAAAACCAATACCCACTTATTACATCTCTTGAGTTGAATTCATCTAAAGTAAATATTACTAATTCTCACAACAAACATTCAGATCTAAAGCTTATTTTGACTTCAGATCCAGTAGTGTTTTTTCCTGAAGAATGGCATGTAGACTCACTTTTAATTGGGCAAACACTTTCATTACAAAAAAGGCTGCTTAAAATATCAAATGAATATTTAGACGCATTAACTGAACAAATTGAAATAAATCTAAACTTCACTTTATATAGCGCTGATGAGGTATTAACAACACAGTCATACCAAACTAACTTACTACCGAAGAATTTTTGGGGTGGTGAAGAAAGAATGGCTGAATTACTTGCTGCTTTTTCTACTCCTAATGCAAATTACATATCGGAACTAGTAAAAAAGGCTTCAGATATTATGAAAGCTGCTGGGCATGAATCAAAGTTGGATGGATATCAGTCTGAAACACGTGAAAGGCCATATTTAATGGCTGCTGCATTATGGAATGTCGTTTCTAATGAATCAATAGCTTATGTAACACCGCCTACCAGTTTTGCGTATTCTGGACAAAGAATCCGATTACCTAATGACATTAAAAATCATAAAACAGCTGCATGCCTAGATTTATCCTTGTTATTTTCCGCTTGTCTAGAACACATTGGACTTAATTCTGTTATCGCTGTTACAAACAATCATGCATGTTGTGGCCTTTGGTTAATTGATGAATGCTTCCCTCTATTGACTAACGATGATTCTATGGATATTCGAAAACGTATTGCATCAAAAGATTTAGTATTATTTGAAACAACATTAGCGACTTCTGACTCACCTATTACCTTTGGGCAAGCAATCGAATATGCAGATCAAATAATCTCTGAAGATTCAGAAGATACATTTGTTTACGCAATTGATTTAACTCAAGCAAGGAAAAGGCAAATCAAACCAATTCCTACAATTGGAGATGCCTGCTTTTCGGTAGAATCTAACGTGAAAAATACTGCTGTGCAAATTTTACCTACTGCACCAGTATTACCTCCAGTTAGAAAAGAAGAACTTCCCGTTAAAGACTCTCCTGATGGAAGAGTAGAACAGTGGCAAAGAAAACTATTAGATTTGACCAAAAGGAATAGGCTTTTAAATTTATCTAAAACTGCGGTTGCTATAAAAATATTTTGTCCTGAGATCGCAAAGTTAGAAGATGAATTAGCGTCAGGTCAAAGCTTTAACTTTATTACTGCTGGCGATACTCCTTATGCAAATGAAGCAAGAGATAAAGAACTTTTTAAGTTTAAAGTTGGTAATGATTTGCAAACAGAGTTTGCCAAAGAACAATTAATCAGTAAGACCTTAATTGCCAATGACTCATCTAAAAAATTAGAAAAAAACTTAATTTCTTTATATCGAAAATCAAAAACAGACCTTGAAGAAGGTGGCTCCAATACACTTTTTCTTGCCGTTGGGATGCTCAAATGGAAGGAATCTCCTGAAAGTGAGAGAACATATCAGGCACCATTAATCCTTTTACCAGCGGAATTAAAAAGAAGTAGTGCGAGATCACAAATAAAAATTAAACAAAGGGATGGGGAAGATCCTATTTTCAATGCTACCTTGATTGAATTTTTACAAAATGATTATGAAGTTGATTTATCTTTGTTTAATGAATCACTACCAATGGATGAAAGCGGCATTGATGTCGATTTGATCTGGTCTTTAGTGAGAGATAAAGTTAAAGATATAAAAGGATTTGAGGTTGTAGAAAAGCTTGTTTTAAGCACTTTTTCATTTGCAAAATACTTGATGTGGAAAGATTTAAAGGACAGAGTTAACGATTTAAAATCTAATCCCTTCGTTGAGCACTTAGTAGAAAACCCTCAAAAGACGTATGAGCAAGTTGTTCAATTTAAAGACCAAAATGACATAGATAATACTTTAAGACCTTCTGATGTTTTTGCTCCATTAAATGCCGACAGTTCTCAATTAGTTGCTATAGATGCCTCTAGTAAAGCCCAAGATTTCGTTTTAGAAGGTCCTCCTGGTACTGGTAAGTCAGAAACCATAGCAAATATCATTTGTCATAATTTAGCTAAAGGTAAAAAAGTTTTATTCGTAGCAGAAAAAATGGCTGCATTAAACGTTGTATATAGTCGCCTTCATAAGATTGGTTTAGATCACTTATGCTTGGAACTTCATAGTAATAAAGCCAATAAACGAGCGATACTAGAACAATTAAAAAAATCATGGACCTCACGAGAAAAAGCTTCTAATAATGAATGGGATGAAAATGCGGATAAACTGTTTAAAATACGAAAAAGATTAAATGCATACGTTAATGAACTTCATAAAGAGTCACCTCTAGGTATAACACCAAGGCAAGCTATATCAAGGTTTGTTCGATATAGAGATATAACAAAAGTACACTTAGGCTGGGGTACTGCTTTTGAAAATTCGCCTATTAGCTCTAAGGAAGACTTAGATGATTTGTATCAAACAGCAAAAAAAATAGGTTTGGCATTTTCAGATATCGAAAGTTTAAATATATCTGATATATCCATTATTCAAAATAATGAATGGTCAAATGCTTGGCAGACAAAGTTAATCTCATCAATTAAAAAAGTGAGAAAATCATCCCAAACATTACAAAAAGACTTTCGAGAAGTAGTAAACTTTTTACAGTTGGAAGATTTAAATGAATACACTGAAAACTATGCAGAATTAGGGGCGTTAATCTCTGCTTTACTCGAACAAGAAAATACTCAATTAAGCTTTATCTATAAACAAAGTGCTAGAGATGAATTAAACAAGTTAAATTCATTAGCAGAGTTTAAAGTAGTAATTGATGGTCAAGTTAAAAGTTCGAAATTAACATTTCCACTAGATAACATATCCAGCTACCCGACTTCAGATTGGCTGGCATCATTTCAAATAGCACAGCAAAAAATGTGGCCGTTGAAATGGTTAGCTAAAAGAAAAGTCATAAAAAAATTAAGTACAGTTGGTGTCCACGGAGAAATAACATTAAAAGAATTATCATTATTAGATGAGATCAATATTACCGCTAAAAATATTGATGAGAACATTAGCAACTTCGAAGAATATAAAGTATGGCAAGGTTGGAATACATCTGGTGATTATTTGAGTTCTAAATATCGAGAATCTAAGAGATTGTTCGATATCACCAGGAAAGTAGCAGGAAGACTCTCGGACCCTTCTGCACTAATTAATAACTTAAAGGAAACAATGGTAGATAACTTTGAATTCTACCCGTCATCTGCTTTAGCTCAAGCCTGCGGTAACTACTTAAAAAATCATAATGAATTTATAAAGGATATTGATGTATTTATTACACTAGGAGGTAATGTTCCAGTTCAAAAAACTCTAACTGAATTTATTCACTCTTGTGATGAAGTAATTGCTTTAGAACCTAAAATAAACTCTTGGTGTAATTGGCTTGAAGCTAAAAAAGTAGGAAGCAGCAAAGGTCTCCATAGTGTTATTACATGTTTGGAACGTCAAGAAATTAAAGGCAAAGATACAGTACATCAAACCACTAATGCAGTATGTGCTTGGTTAGCGCCTATTCTTATCGATCGCTCTGATGCTTTAAGAACATTTAGAACATCACAGCATGAAAATTTGATTGAAGAATTCAGAGAGCTTGATGCATTAGTCGCAAAAACAACAGCAGAGTATATCTCATCAATGGTTGCTGCAGGTACGCCTGATCCAAACTCCCCTCAATCACCTGCTGAATATGGTGTTCTTTCCAGAGAGTTTAATAAAAAGAGTAATCACAAACCTATCAGACAATTGATAAATGAAATGGGAGAAAATCTACTTCACCTCACACCATGTTTTATGATGTCACCACTTTCTGTTTCTCAATTTTTACCTGCTCACTTTAATGCTTTTGATTTAGTTGTTTTTGATGAGGCGTCTCAGATAACTGTTTGGGATGCTGTTGGTACTATTGCCAGAGGTAAAAATGTCATAATTGTTGGTGATCCTAAACAAATGCCACCAACCAATTTCTTCTCAAAAAGTAGCACGGATGATTCAACTGATGAAGAAGACCTTGAAAGTATTTTAGATCAGGCATTATCAGCTCGATTACCTCACCATCGTTTAACGGGCCATTATAGAAGTCGACATGAAAGCTTGATTGCATTTTCAAATAGTCACTATTATGAAAATTCTTTAGTAACATTCCCTTGCGCAGAAACTAAAGAGAGTGCTGTTAGCTTACATAAAATAGATGGGCTATATTCTAAAGGTAAAGAAAGAAATAATATTAAAGAAGCTAACTCGGTTGCTGATTATATAGTTGAAAGGTTATCGGATAAACGCAAAAAATATACTATCGGTGTTGTCACATTAAATTCAGAGCAACAGAGGTGCATAGAAGACTGTTTAGATGATCGTCGACGTAAAAACCCTCATCTAGAACCTTTCTTTCAAGGCAATAAAAACTACGATCCTATTTTTATAAAAAATCTTGAATCTGTCCAAGGTGATGAACGCGATATTATTATTATAAGTCTAGGGTATGGACCTGTAGAGCCTTTAGCCAAAACCATGAGTATGAATTTCGGACCACTTAATAAATCAGGCGGTGAAAGACGTCTAAACGTTGCAATTACTAGGGCTACTACTGAAATACATGTTTTCGCAAGCTTTGATTATACGATGATCGATTTAAGCCGAACTAGTGCTCTTGCAGTTAAACACCTTAAATACTTTTTAGAATATGCAGAAAAAGGCCCTATTGCACTACCTGAAAAAGCAGAGGCAAATTATGGAATTGATCAATTTGATAGCTACTTTGAGGAAAGCGTAGCCTTCGCTTTAAGAGAAAAAGGTTGGTTAGTGCAAACTCAAATAGGTGTCAGTAAATTTAGGATTGATCTTGGTATTATCCACCCAGATAAACCAGGTCAATTTTTAGTAGGAATAGAGTGTGATGGTGCAACTTATCATGGCTCGCCTGCTGCTAGAGATAGAGACCGAGTAAGACACCTAATATTAGAAAATCTTGGTTGGAAACTATTGCGAATATGGTCCACTGATTATTTTCTAGATGAAAATTCAATTATAGAAAAAATTCATAACCAACTAAGTGAATTATTGATTTTAGATTTAGCTCAAGCAGATGACGAATATGATTTAGAAGATACAACTCCATTTGCACCTGAGAAGATCGAAGAAGAAATTATTTTGACAAATATTAATCCTGATAAGTATTTTCATGACAGCTACAAAAAAGCCTTAGATGATATGGCTAAAGCTGTCTTATATGAAAAAAGTGCGATTTCTCTGCAGGAGCTGGCATCTGATATCGGTTGGAAACACAATTTAGCAAGAACGACTAAAAAACAGCTCGATCATATTGAATCAATTATTACCCCATGGGCTGGAATTGCAAAACATAAATCTGGTGAGATAACCGTATGGAAGTCTTTAGAAGATGTTGAAGATATAGTTAAATGGCGTGGTATTAATGCTTTTGGTATCCCTAGAGAATGGAACACTATTGCTTACCCTGAAAGGCTTGGTTTAGTTAAAGATGCATTAGAAAAAGCACCCCATGCACCTGTTGATTACATTTTTAATGAGTTCAGTTTAAATAGGCGAACTAAAAGTACTACAAATAAATTTGAGTCTTGGGTGCAAGAATATCAAACATCAATAGTTAAATAGTTAAATAGTTAGTAAAATGCACTAAAGGAGCATCATAGCGAAGCGGGGAATACTATAAAAGCTACGATGACTAATCTGCAGCTAACCAGACATTCAAGCAGGACTTTTAGCAGTTGGTTAGGTGCATTATAACCAACAATTAAAAGCCTCTTAATGGGTCGTTAGCAGTATTAAGTAAGGTTTGAGTTATGGCTCGTAGATGGGATGAATATGACAGTATGTTTGATCACTCAGACACAAGTTGGAGTAATCTTGCAGGAGACAATAAAGAATCAGATATAAAGCCCAACGACGAAGTAATTAATAACTGGAATAAAAAAACAGAAGAAGTTATTTCTTTAGTAGAAAAGGGAGTTACAGGGACTGATGAGTGGTGCATAACAAACTCAAACTGGGTGGAGTTTAAAACTGGAGGGTTTACTGGGCGTAGCTTTAGCGTAAGTTCAATTGTCACGGAGGAAAGAGTAGTTAAATATTTATCAAATCACAAAGTGAAATTAACTAAAAGTGAAATGATAAAGTTAATGCGAGAAGTATCAAATTTAAATGCCACAGACAGTAAAACGGTGCTTAAAAAGTATATCTTAAAAAGAAAAGAAAAGGCTATACCTCTTAACCTTGAAAATGTCGATCCTCCTAATGAGGCTGTAAGACGAACACCAGAGAAGAGTCTAACCTCTGGTGTTACACTTAAAAAAAACAGCATATTATCAGTAGTTATAAACTATATATTTGGAGGGTAAATACCGCTAACAAGGCTTTCAAACGGTTAAAAACATATGGCTGTTTCATTCCGTTCACAACTTTAGCCAACAATTTTTTGCCGCTTAACGTGGCGTTAAGTTTCGTGGGGGGACCTCACAATTTCAAAGTGTTTGTATTTAAAGGAAGTCGTTTGAAAAAGTTACTAGTAGGTATTGCAGTCGTTTTAGGTCTTTGGTTCATTATAGATTCAGGTGTTAATGAAGTGGGGAAACAGCAATATACATTTGATTGAATGTGTTCTCTTGTAACTGGGAGTGACGCATTACGGAAAGAGGCGAACCGTACGGATCAAATACTGGTAGATAACGGTATCATCATGGATGAAAATGAAGATACTCTAGCGCAAAATCATTGGCTTAGAATCTACGGTGTTGATTCTCATCAGAAACTAGTAAGCAATCGTGAATTTCTGATGAACTGCAACTATAACGCTTGTGTTTATGAAGGTAATGATACTGAAACATGCATTCAGGATAAAGTTGATTCCTGTTTGGAAATAGGCTTTAGCTACAATGAGTGCTTCCCCAAATGATTTTTATCGCTACCAAAAAATAGGTTTATTATTAACTTCTTACAGGTATTTATATATAACAGCCCTAGATAGCCTTAATTTACGCGCTATTGCTGTTTTTTCCATACCAATACACACTGTCGAGTAAAGGAGTTATTTAGCTTTTAAAGAGAACAGTAACTGGTCATCCTCGCATAGACCGTAGTAAACAGCATTCTGATCGGCCGTGCTGATGAAAGCAAAAACCCCTTCAACCCACCCTTTCTGGTAAATAAATCTATTAATATAATAATCAGTATCACTCTTCCCGCCCTTCTCTTTATCACTAAAGGAGCCCCATGCTTTCGACATGTAGGTCATACTTTCTTCTGAGTGTATCTTTATACGATCGGCGCTTAATTTAAGCAACTCAGCCATAAATTGGCACCTCATATGTGTAATCATGTTTTGCTTATCACTACGCTTATACTTCACGTTCTCTGCCGTAGCTGTAACACTAAATAGTAAAACCATTATCAATATTAACTTATTCATCCGTAATCCCTGTTTTTATTGTTATATATCATTACCTAGAATACTGGCTTTCAACCACTAAACCTAGCGGATTAAGTAAATAAATAGCGAATAATCCACTAGGATAATGAATAAACTCAGTTTTCTGTTGAATGACGATCTAAGTCATTGATTTATATGAACTCACTATGTCCGTTACATGTTAATGTTGGACTTAATGCATTTTATATCGATATACCGGGTATCAAAATAATTATGATTACTATCGGTATTTTAGTATCGTGTAACAAAAAAAATTAAGGAATGATATTTATGCTCAAAATTGTAATGGAACGAATTTTAAGGGTTTTACTAGTGCCGGTTACTATTCTAATTCCAGTTTTTTTATTTGTTTTAATAACAAATTGGAATAGTTATACCTTGGATGGATTTATTTTCTGTCTCTTGTATCTACTTTTTATCTTCATAACCTACTACATAGTGACAGGTAAGCTTAATCCTTATTCTGTATTTAAAAAAAAAACAGTGAGGACCAATAACGTCTTTTTATTAGGTGGGGTTTTATGTGTTATCTTGTGTTAACAATAATTAAAAGGTAACAGGTAAGTAACAATGGCAAGTGTTACCATAAGTGAAGCATCAAAACTAACAGGTAAAGCCTGTAAAATATATATGCCCACATAAAGAAAGGCAAGGTGAGATCAAGGGTTAGTAAGGATAAAGTTCGTAGAATCGACACACATGAGCTTGTTCGCGTTTATGATTTTAATATCGAGGGTAACACCTAATGTAACACCAGAGGTAACAACTGGTAACACTAAAGGTAATACCATTAATTTAACCTCCGAACAGCTGGAATTAATAGTACAGACTGCTGTCGAAAAAGCATTACTTAAGGTTATGCCATTAATCCAATTAAGACTATCCCTATTTGATACCTGCCCGTTAACATCACTAATAGCTGCCTATAACATTAAGGCGATAGAGTCCTTTTCTAGAGGGTCACTAGTTATAGCCTCTAATCTCCATAAGAACTCTTTTAATATTTTATACTCGGTCTCACTGTTAACGATCATGGTGATATTCCTTTATCTTACTTAACCTATCAATTAGTTTAGTCTATATCACTAACAAAAATCTCACCTTATATACCCCTTTTTTATAGTGGGAAAATATATTTACACCTATACCGACTGATATCGCCAGCCAATTGTTATAGGTTATAATCCGAAACAAGACCTTTAAGACTATTTATCTCACCATCTGGATATTGAATTTTACTAGATGAAAAGCTTTTTACTTTATCGCCAGCATAACCTTTAGTTCTAATCTTAGCTAAGTAGCTTAGATGGTCCATAACATCATTCTGCTTGATAAATGATTTTCGAGATACATTATGGTATTGGCGAATGTGAAACGTCCCATCCATGCTTTCCCACACAGTTCTTGCGAGTTTGTTAATAGGATAACCAGATCGCACCTTTTTACCATTCACAATAACCGCCCAATGGTAATGTTGGCCCTTACCCTTTTCATATTCCCTACACCAAAAATATGCGATATCATTTTCTGATATTTTATACTTGCTGCTTATTCTTCCAAAAAGCCTACGTTTAAATATAGCCATTTTTTTATTGTCTGCGGTATATTCCAACATGTGTAAATCAAATTGAATTACGCAGACTTTTGAATACTTGGTTAACATTACATCCATTTGTTGAAACTGCCGACCTAGATGTCTTTTGTTCAAGCCACCATCACCACCCTTAACTTTCCAATTCGTCCCGTTAAACTCATATTTGTTGGATCTGCTTGTGTGCTGTTTTGCCCATTGCCTTGGTTTGATACTCATATATATTCCAAGCTAATAGGGGTGTTATTATTAACACCACCATAAAACGACTAATTGAATAACCTGCTACATACTTTGCCAATTGGCTTAGCTATAAATGCTAACTATTTATTATGGGGTAACAATGTGCTTTATATCTATACCTTAGATACCGTACTAATTGTTTTTAATCAATAACTTAGTTGTAGTAACCCCTAAGCCTTTTACACGTTATTACCCTAGCATTTATTTTT
>Ga0070747_1001421_pt1 | contig 11720 bp, 5 predicted proteins | sample VirMetDEL_Mar_31_FD_77321 | JGI IMG/M metagenome (GOLD analysis project Ga0070747, IMG submission 77321) | Aqueous microbial communities from the Delaware River and Bay under freshwater to marine salinity gradient to study organic matter... | ecosystem: Environmental > Aquatic > Marine > Coastal ...
ATGATTTTAATCTCTTAATGGAAAGAATGGAAAAGTTACATGAAAAGGTTGACAAACTCTTTGAAGTTAAGTAAAATAGGTATATAGGATTTAATAATGGCAAATAAAAGAAAGAACAGAAAAAGATACAATAAAGGTTCTAGAGAAGACTATACTCAAGGTGGTAGAGTTGGGTATCAGCGTGGAAAGGTTGTAGTAGATAGAGAAACTGGTGAAGTTTTAGAAAACTTTAAAGCAGTTCCTGCTACAAAACCTGCAACTGCTCCAGCACCTGTACCTACCCCATCTCCAACTCCTGCACCAACTCCTGCTCCAACTCCTGCTCCAACTCCTGCTCCAACTCCTGCTCCACAGCCAGATATGATTGCAGAAGATTTAGAAGTTCGTCCAAATGAAACAGATTCAAGGGGTAGAAATGAATTTAATGAAAGTTATGGTATAAACATTCCCGGACTTCCCGGTTATAATCCTAATTTACCAACTAAATATCCAAACGTGAACATACCTTATACACCAACCCCTGCACCAACCCCAGCACCAACCCCAGCACCTACACCTGCACCGACACCTTCTCCAGCAAGAGAAAAAATGGAACAGGCTTTAACTGGTGATACATCGTTTATGCCACAAATAGATACTCCTATTTTAGTTAAAGAAGGTGAACAACTAGAAGCTGATAAAATAGATAGAAAAGCTGATCTTACTACTACAACAGCTACTATGCCTGAACTAGCAGATGCAGAACAAGTAACTACTACAGCTCAAGCAAAAGCTCCTGAAGATTTAACAGCTCAAACTGTTGATGCAGAACTTGTTACTCAAGCTCCTGAAGTTACAGCAGCTACAGGAACTGTTAGTGAAGATGCTCAAGCTGATGCAGCTAAAGTTACTAGGGTTGATCCTATTGAAGCTGCTACTGTAGAAATAATTCCTGGTGCTTTAACAGAAAGAGTAGTAGGTACTTTAAGTGATGGTTCTAAAGCTCAAGCAGCTCAAATAGCTGGTGTAAGTTTAGCTAGAATTACAAGAGCTAAAACTCAATTACGTAAAGCTGGTTTAAGTAATGAAGATATTATAGAACTTGGTAATGACCCTGAAACTCTTGAAGCTAGACTTATGGAGTTTACAGATGAACAACGAGGTTTAATTGCTGGATTACCTGAAGAAGCTTTAGTATCTAATCAGTTAGATACATTATTAACTGGTATTGAAGAAGGTAATATTCCAACGTGGGCTGCACCTGCTGTAGCTAGTGTTGAAGCTATATTAGCACAGCGTGGTATGTCAGCATCTACTGTAGGAAGAGATGCTTTGTTTAATGCTATTATACAATCAGCAATACCAATGGCTCAAGCAAATGCTCAAGCTATACAACAAAATATTGCACAAGATAAAACTGCAGATATTAGACAGGCTGAGTTTAATCAACAAACAGCTTTAACTAATGCTAATAATGTTTTTCAATTAGACTTAGCTCAGTTTAGTGCTGATCAACAAACTGCATTATCTAACAGTAAGTTTTTACAAACTGTAGGTTTAGCAGAAGCAAATAATAGACAACAAGCTACAATTCAAAATGCTGTTCTTATGTCTCAGGCTAATTTAGCCGAAGCAGACTTTTATCAAAAAGCTCAAATAAATAATGCTAATGCTTTCTTGCAAATGGATTTATCAAATTTAAGCAATGAGCAACAAGCTAATGTTATACGTGCTCAAAACGAACAACAAACATTATTAAGTAATCAATCAGCAGTAAATGCTTCAAGACAATTTAATGCTACAAGTGAAAATCAAACACAACAATTTATTGCAGGATTAGCAAACGATATAGAAAAATTTAATGCATCTCAAATGAATACTGTTGAAATGTTTAATACAGAACAAAACAATGCTCGACAAGCTTTAGCATTTTCATCTGAAGTTGATTTACGTAAAGCCAACGCTAACATGACAAATCAAATGAAACAGTTTAATGCTGATGCAGAATTTAAAAGAGAAAGATTTAATATTGAAAATGCAAGAATTGTAGAGCAATCAAACTTAGCATGGAGAAGACAAGTTAATACAGTAAACACTGCTGCACAAAATGATGTCAACATGCAAAACTCTATTAACTCTTTTAATATATCTTCTCAAGCTTTATCATTTATGTGGCAAGAACTTAGAGATGAAGCAGACTATGCTTTTAAAGCTGGTGAAAATGAAAAAGCAAGACTTGCAGCTTTACTATCTACAGCAGTAGCTAGTGATCCTGATAGATATGCAGCATACTCATCACAGATATCAAAGTTAATAGGATTATTTACAGACACCTCCGGAGGATAAGATGGGTTGGTTAAGAAAAAAAGCCAAACAAATTGGTAAAGGAATTAAAAAAATTGGAAGTAAAATAGCTGGTGCTGTTAGAAAGGTTACAAGAAGTAAAGCTTTTAAAGTTGTAGCAGCAATTGCTTTAGCTACTATTGTAGGTCCTGCAGCATGGGCAACATGGGGTGCAGGTGGTAGTGGTACGTTTTTAGCTAACTTATCTGCTCAAACTGCAGCAGTTACAGGTGGGGCTTTTGGAACAGCAGCAGCAACTGCAGGTACAGGAACTCCAGCAGTAGTAGCAGGTAACACAGTAGCAGCAGGAACAGCAACACAACAACTAGCTACAACTGTACCGGCTGCTTTAGGTATTCCTGCAACTACTACAACAGCAGCTACAGGCACAGCAGCTTCTAATGCAGCAATAGCTGCTGGAACAGATGCTGTATCTGCAAGTTTAACTGCCTTATCAAGTAACCCATCACAAATAGCTCAAGCTGCTAATGCAGCTACAACTGCAGCAGCTAGTAGTAAAAATATATTTACAAGAGTTGGTCAAGGCATACAAAAATTTGCAGACAAAAATAAATTTGTATCAGGTGTAGCAGGTTCAGTAGCAGGTGGTGTAGCTGTTGGAGCTATTAACGCTAAACTAGCTGGTGATCCAGAACTACAAGGTGTACAAGTTGGAGAGTCTGCACAAGAACGTAGTGCATTAGCAGAATTATATTCAGGCTATCAAGCTAAATATGGTAGTAATGCTGTAAAAGAATATATGTTAGGTATGAATTTTGGATATGATAGCGTTGGATATCAAACTACAGCATAAGGATATATTATGAGTAAAGAAAATACAAGAGATTTAATTTTAGAACGTAGTCTTACAACTGCTATTGAAAAAACTATTGATCAATTAGATGCTGATGGTTTTGATTACTATTCAGATGAAGCTACAGGTGTTGATAGACCAAAGATTAGAATTAGAAAATCTTTTAATCAAGGTGGGCTTAACGAACTAGTAGATTTAAAAACTCAAGGTTCTGTTATACCCGGACAATCTTTAACAAATGATCCTGACAAACCTTATGCATGGGAAACTCCACCTGAATTTACTAACCCTCATGAAGCTATTGATTATATTTTAGTTACGTTACTTGAACCAGAAACAATTAAAAATATTTCAAAAAGTTTAACAGCCGGAGCATCTTTAATTGACATTACAAATGTGTTATTGTACTCAGGTTTTACAGGTGGTAAGTGGACTCCTGATCTTATGATATTATTAATGGAACCAACTATTTATATTTTAATGGCTATTGCTGAAAGATTAGATGTTGAATATTTAATTGATAATGAAGATGAAGATGATACTTTAGTAGCTGGTGCAGACGTAGCAGCAGTGCTTTCATCTGAACCAGAACAACCAGAAATCTTTAAAGAAATGGAAAGTCAAATTAAACAAAAAGACTTTACTCCATCAAAAATTCCTAAATCTATTTTAGAAAAAGTAGAACAAGGTACAAAAAGTTTATTAGGTAAATAATTATGGCAGATAACAGATCAATATTTGAACAGATGAGTGGGACTTTAGGAAGTCAATACTCTCAAACTCTTGGCTTACTTGCTAGAAACAATAAGAAAAGAGATAAAGAAGCTCGAAGAAAAGCTTTAATAGGTTCTGTGCTTTTTAGTAGTTTAAGCGAAGGTGCTAAGTATTTAAAAAATAATCTTACTAATCAAATAGCAGAATTAAAAGATAAAGCTACGTGGGATGAAAATTACACTAAAGAACTTTGGAGACAAGGTTCAGAAATTAAAGCAGAAGATGCAGCCTATAGGAAAAACCCTTCGTATTTTTATAAAATGGCAGCAGATAATATAATGAATTCTCCTTATGGTGCTGATATTGCTAGAGCTGGTGGTGTTCAAAATTTAACTCCAACAGCTTATCAAGCTTATCAAGATTTAGTAAAAGCAAGAGAAGCTGAGTACGTAGCTAATCATACTGAAAGAATGAAAAACCCTACAGCAGGAATTACAACCTTTAAAGAATTTTCTCAAGGTGATAGAGATATGCTAACTCTTCAAGCTAATAATTTAAGAGATGATTTATCAAATAGAAATTTATTTTTTGCTGCACTAAAAAAATTAGGTATGGGTAAAGATAAAGAAATTGAATTTAATGCTGAGTTAGGTCGTATGCGAACTGAACAAGAAGAAAGATATGCAGCAGCAGAAGCTTATGTAGCTCCTTTAGATGTTACTAGATTTATAGACTATGATGTAGCAAACAAAGAACAAATTTTTACTTTATCCTCGTCTTTAGATTTAAGAAAAAGTGACGAAGAAAAAACAAGAATACGAAAAGAAATGGCTGATCCAGAAAATGGAACATGGAACAACATAACTTTTAATGACGACTATGGTATATATGATATTAATAATATACCACTTAGTAATCTTTCAGAAAGCAGTACAAAAAGATTTTCAGGTAACCCTTTAAAACAATCTGAATTAAACAAAATGGAATTAATGGTTAGAGCAGGTTTAGATAAAGATGGTAATTTGATGTTTAAAAAAGATTCTGATATTCAAGGACCTGTCCCTTATTTAATTGATGATATATATGCTCTTGAAAGAAGACAACATGCTATACAAACTGCAGAAGTTAAAAGAGGTGATAGAGAAACTGTTGATAATTTAGAAAAAAGATATGCTATTGCTGTACAACAATTAGTAAATAATGGTAATATTCGTATAGATAGAAATGGTTTTAATAATTATGTATACATACCTTTAAATAAAAATATGTCACCTACTGATCTTGTTAATTCAAAAAATCCAAACAATACAAGTAATAAACTTGATACATTAGCATCTGTACATAATAAAACTGAGGTTGAAAATGCAGAAGATTTAGCAATGGCATACGATAATTATTTAAATAATAAAATAGATGCTGCTGATGTTAGTGGGAACATAAACGACCTTGAAGCTTTAGAAGCTATTAAAGTAGTAAACTCAAAAGCTGCTGAAGAAGACAAGTTAATGTTTATAATTAATCCTCCAGCAGAATTAGCTGGAACAATGTTTTCATATTTAGATGGTGAAGGTAATAAACAAGGTCTTGTTATTGGTAGTCAAGATAAAGAAAATTATAAAGTTTTATACAATCAATTTAAAGATGTTTATGGTCCTAGTGATACAATAGAAAAATTATTAGACTCAGAAGACTCTGAAGTTTCTACTGATGAAGATACCACACAAGTTCCCGATCCTGTTATACGTGATGATTTAAAACCTAAAACTCCAAGTGATATCTATTATGAAAACGAAAGTGATAGAGCACCAGCAAGTTTATTAGCTCAATCAGTATTAAATAGACCTGTAAAAACTATTACAGATATTGATGAAGTCTTAGATAAAATAGACACAGTTGATTCTGTAAAAGATTTAAAAAACTTTAAATCTAAAATTGTTAAGGGTATAAAAGATTCTTATAAAGAAGATACAGGTGAAAGATTAAGTAGTGTAAACAATTTAAGCCTTGAAGATTATAAAAAATATTTAACTATGTATAGAGCAAGTTTTATACAAGACAACCAAGATTTATTTCAACAACCTAAATCCTTATTAGCAGGTAATTAATACATGCCTTTTTTTAATAATCCTAATATTGGGAATCTTAATAATGTACAACCTTTGGTTGAAGAAGAAGAAAAAAAATCTTCTACATTTTTAACATCTCCTCCAATTGAAGAACCAATAAAACAACCAGAACCTCAACCTTTTGGTTTTCTTTCTAGTGCTCCTGCACAAATGGAACCTCAAACAATACCTCAAAGTTTAGGATATGATTATAACATAGCTGATTTTAGAAATAACAAAGAAGTTCAAGAAGCTTGGGAAAGATTTTATGATTCAGCAGAGTTAAAAGATTATGATAATGATGTAGTTGAATATTTAAGAGATGCTGAATATAGTGTTACATCTGTGGGTCTTAGAAGCCAACAAATGAAAAACTGGGGTGAGCAAACTAGAAAAGATTATACAGCTTTACAAAGAGCATTTCAAAAAGCTAATGGCTTGGGTAATGCTCAAGAACGATTTAAGTTTGCAGGTAATTTAGCAGTTGATATTTTAGGTGATCCTTTTAACTGGGCTGGTGTTGCTTTTGCAATACCTACTATGGGTGGTTCTCTTACTGTTAATGCAGCAGCTCAAGCAGCTTTAAGAGTAGGTTTAAATAAAGGAGTTAAATCTCAATTAAAAAAAGAAGCTATAAAAAATACTGGTTCAATAGCTTTGTATGGTGCAGCCGAAGGTGCAACTTGGGGTGGAGCATATGAGTTCTTTTCTCAAGAAGCTGATAAAGAAATAGGAATACAACAAGGTCCGACTGACTGGAAAAAAGTAGGACAAGTTGCTGCTCTTGGTGGTGCTTTTGGTGCAGTAGTTCCCGGAGCTATTGGTGGAATTAGTAATTCATTGTTTTTGAAAAAACTTTATAATTTTTCAAACGAGGATAATATTTATTCTCAAGCTGCTAAGTTAGCAATTGATAGTGAAAAAGTTATAGATGTTAATATGTCTGACCCATCTACTAAGATTGTATTTTTTAAAAATCAAAAAGGTAGTAAAGGTCGACAAAAGAAAGGATCGCAATTAGAAATTGTACCTCTTACTCGTAGAACTTATAAACAATATATTGTTCCTCAAGCTAAAGCAGTAGGTAAAGAAACTTTTGAAGAAGTAAATTCATTTCAAAAGTTTTTAAAATTTAATGATGTTATTGAAGAGAATGCTTTTTTAGTTATTAGACATGGTAAAAATAAAGCAGGTCGTATAACTAAGCAAGTCGAACCAATGACAGAAATGAATGGTAGGCTTTCTGCTGTATCAAAAGAATACTTAGAAGAATACTTTAATGTTCCAACACGTAGACAATACTGGAAACAAGTTGGAAGTTTTAGAGACAAAGATGCTATAACCCACACACAGATTGATGATCAAAGTGTAGAAGGTTTACTCTATGCTAGACAAGCTGGTATATCTGAAAAAGAAATAGCAGAACGTGCAGCTAAATATGGTATTGATATTGAAGATGTAGATGAAGCAGGATACAAACAGTTTAAAGAAATGGTTCAAGACAATGCTAATCTTGATGCTACTGATGTTAAACTTAGTTATTTAGAGCAATTAATATCAGGCACAATTGGTAAAGCAACAACTAAATATTTAAAATTAGCTGAGAACAATGATGCTTTAGTAGAGTACTTAGAAAGTTTAGTACCCGGAGCTACAAATAAATTATTTAAAAGAAGAAAGACTGGAGTTAATGAGTTTACTTATGGTGAAAACAAAGGTAACTCAGATGGTTTTTATTTAACTAATTTAGAAATAGCATTAAACAGATCAGGTAAAACTGGTATTCATGCTATGATTACTCCTGAAGAAAACGATCAACTACTAGCTTTAATGATGTCTGGTGGTAAAGTTAAAACTTATGGTGGTAAGAAAATTTCTGAAACAGCTAAAACAGCTTATTTTGGTGATGGTAAAAATATAATGGGAATTAAAAAGTTACTTAAACATGCTTTTGATGAAGGAGATGAATCAGGTTTATTTGCTTTTACAGGACAAGTTAAAAATTATTTCCCACAAAAACTACAGCATTCTAAAATTGAAGCTGATAGATTAGGTTTTGAAGATACAATAATTAGAGCTGGACATGCAGACCCTATTAATGACGTAGTACCTACTAAATTTTTTAATAGTAAGGGAGAGTTGATAGATGGGTTTGATCTTAAATCTATGCCAAAAGATAAAGAGATTTGGGGCAGAGATTTTTTAGCAGAAGCTGGTGAAAATTTAGATAAAGCTAGAGAGCTAAAAGCTGCAGCTATTGTTAATGATATGCTTGAAAGAAGATGGACTCCTTATACAGACAATGCGTTACAAGGTATTCCTGATATTATTAAAGGTGGTCATAGTTTTATGAAACATCGAGTCTTTGATAAAGTTCCTCATGTTGAAATGTTACCTTATATTGAAACAGATGTAGCCAAAGTTTTACAAGATTATTTTGTAAACTTTAGCCAAGCAAATGTAAGAACTAAAATGTATGGTAAAAATGTACCTGCTATGTATAAAGATGGTGGTATATTTAGACGTATTGAAGATGAGTTTTTAGCAAAGGGTGGTGATAGAACTCAAGTTAGAAAAGTTATGGATAAATTAGAAAACTTACATAAACTTGTAACTGGTTTAGACCATAATACTATTAAAAATAATGCAGTTAGAACTGTGTCTGATTGGGGTAAATTATCACAGCAAATGGCTCATTTACCTTTAGCTACTCTTTCAAGTTTAACAGAACCAGTATTGCTTCTTAGTAGAGCTAGAGCAGGAGATGGGTTTAATGTTGCTTATGATATTGCAAGGTCAATGAAAAAACAAACTGTTCGTACTTTTGATAGGATGGCTCAAAACAGTAAAAGAATTAAAGGAGAAACTACTAGAGGTTTAAAAGAATTTGATGATGAAGAGTGGGTAGAAATTTATAAAACTGGTTTAGCTTTAGAACAAGCTACAATGGATAGGATTGAAGGCTTAACAGGTGAAGCACTAAGTAGTGGATTAGCTAAAAATGTTCAAAATGCTTTCTTTAAAACAAACTTATTAACTCAGTGGACTTCAGCAGTTCAACTAGCAGCTTTTACTACAGGTAAAAGATTAATTAAACAAAATGCAGAATCTCTTTACTTACATAATGCAGGTATTAAAAAACTTGGTAAGAAGAAAGTTCAATATTTAAGTGATCAACTAGAAGAACTTGGAATACCTTTAGATCAAGCTAATGATTGGTATAAAAAATATTTAAATAAAGATGGTGTTTTTAATGTTTCTAATGCTAACAAAGATAACTTTTATAAACAAAGAATTGTGAGAGGAGCTAATAGATTTACTAGAGAAATTATTTTAAACCCTAGCACCTCATCAGCTAATAGACCTTTATGGTTTTCATCTCCAGCAGGTCAATTGCTTATGCAGTTTGCTGGGTATCCTACAGTTTTTAATAATACAGTTTTAAAAAGATTTGTAAACGAAGCTACAGTATATCCACTACAAACTACACCTAAAATTTTAGCAACCACTATGCTTATGACTAGTATTGCAATGTTAGGTAATTACATTAGAAGTGGTGGTAGAAACTGGGAAGAACAAGAACCCGGTGAGTTAGTATTTAATTCTATTAGAAGGTGGGGTGGTGTAGGAGCTTTAGAATATTTTGATAAAACTTCTAAAAATTTAGAATTAGGAAGTGGTCAAGCAGGTTCTATTTTAAAAGCTGGTGGTCCTTTAATGGGAGATGCAGTTGATGCTTTGATTTATCGAAAAGGTATTACTGAATTTGCAACAACAAATATTCCCGGCTACTCAGCTTTACCTAAAGAAACTAGGGACTATTTAAAAAAGATTGGTAGAGATAGAGATAAAGCTTTAGTAGAATTTTTATTAAGTGTAATGGGTGGTGAAGAAAAAGCATCCTTTGCAAGAGGTGGTATTGTAGATGTACCTAACGCTAAAGATGAACCTGATGAAATGATTAACAAACTTACAGGTTTACCTTACAACGCTACATCTGCTAGTGTCCAAGACATTGAAGACAGAGAACGTAGAGCTGAAGGTAGTGAAGATGCTGAGTCTGTACGTGGTCCATTATCAAGATTATCAGATACATTTAAAAGTAAAATACCACTGCATGTAAGAGTTTACATGGATAAAGTTATTTTTAAAAACAAAGCAGATATAACAGAAAAAGATTTTACAGAAGCTGAATATAAAAATCTTATTAATTTTATTAGACCTTCAGTTCAAAAAGATATAAGGTCATTAAAAATTAATGAAAACAATAAGTTTGTAAATAAAAACACTAGTCTATTTGGAGGTGAAAACCCAATGCTATATTTCCATAATGCAACTCCCGGTCCTATGGAAAACTATATACCTTTTGATAAAGATTTAAATGCAGGATCGTTATATTATACGTTTGGAGATGCTTCTTATGAATTAAGTGCAGAACCTTATGAAAATGCTACATTAAAAGTAAAAGATTTATATGATTTTAATTTTAGATATGCTGGTAGTCCTGACGGTACGTTAGAAGAAGGAGAAGGTCCGGGTTTTAATAAAGAAAACATTAAAAAATATGCACAACTTCTTATTTCTGAAAGTGTTGGTAGAGATAAATTTAAAAATAGAGATGATTATTATGCTTTAATGGGTGTTGCTGAAAGATATGGAGCTATGACTATTCCAGATAAACAAGCTGCTGCAGAATTAAATAAAGAATACAACCCAATTAAAACTAATGTAACAATTCCAGTTTCTAAAATTTTTAGTGCTAATGAGTGGTCTAATATATTACAAGGTAAAACCTCTGATGAAGAAATTGGTTATCAAGGTTCTAAACTTTATCCTAAAAGAAAAGGTTTTGAAAGTGGTGGTGGTGTAAGTAAAATTATGCAAAGATTAATTGAAAGAGGTGGTAAAGCAATGGGTGTTGGTTCTTCTGAACAAAGAGCTAATGAAAAACAAGCAGCAGCTATTGTTAATCAAATGGTAGCTGATGGTACAATTCCAAAGTATGAATATGTTGAGGTTGATAATTTTGGTTTTCGATCTGGAAAAACAGGAGATGCTTTTGAAGCTGTAAATCATGGGTTGTTAAGTGCTACTTATGGAGACTCTATATTTAGAAGAGGAGCTTTACAACTTAAAGAAGTTGGACAAGGTTTTAGTAGACCTTTAGATTCTAAACGTGACTCGTATAATAATAGAGTAGGTTTTAAAATAAGAGAAACTGCTAAAACACCTGAAGAAATTACAAGAGAAATTAATAATAGAATTATAAGATCATATGAAAAAATGAACAGTGGAGAAGCTTTAATACCCGGAGAAGATTTCTTTTTAAACCCTAATGAGATGGAATTATGAACATAGAACAATGCAAAGCAGAGATTAAACGACACGAAGGCGAAGTCCTAGAAATTTATATGGATAGTTTAGGCTATAAGACTCTAGGAGTTGGTCACCTATGTCAACCAAATGACCCAGAATATTCTTGGGAAGTTGGTACATCTGTATCACAAGAAATAGTTGATATGTATTACGAAGATGATTTTGATAAACATTACAAAGAAGCTATACATGTGTTTGGTAGTCAAGAAGATTTTTATAAACTACCTGAAAAAATACAGCACGTGTTAGTTAATATGTGTTTTAACTTAGGTGGTTCAAGACTTTCAAAGTTTAGAAATATGTTACAGGCTTGTAGAGAACATAACTGGGATAGAATGGCTGCAGAAATGCAAAACAGTCGATGGTTTAATCAAGTAGGTAGACGTAGC
>Ga0070747_1001422_pt1 | contig 11720 bp, 29 predicted proteins | sample VirMetDEL_Mar_31_FD_77321 | JGI IMG/M metagenome (GOLD analysis project Ga0070747, IMG submission 77321) | Aqueous microbial communities from the Delaware River and Bay under freshwater to marine salinity gradient to study organic matter... | ecosystem: Environmental > Aquatic > Marine > Coastal...
ATCTATACTGCCAAGTGTCATTGGCTTTTCTTTATATTTATCCCGCATGTTGCTAAACCTCTATCCAATCTTGATCCATAACCCAATGCTCTGTGAAGTGCTGTTCAGGACTCCACCCTTCAAGGTTTTCTTCGAGGGTCATATAGCCCTCATCACTATCGTTGTATACCGCGTCATCCACAGGAACAAGCTCGTAGTCTTTGGCATCAACAATTACTTTATATTCACCTAGCGTCATCTTCGCTGCAATTAATTTATCTCCGTACTTGTTTACATACTCTTCCATTTTAATTACTTTTATAGACATTGGTTTATTACCTACTCTTAAGTTACTTATTATCTTCTTATGTACGTTTTTATTATATATATATACATATAACCAACAATTTACTGTTGATTAACAATATAGCATTGAGGTTGTGTTAAGTATATATATGACATACCTGCTTTATCATTTTTGTACGGACACGCTAGCGGGCTTTCGGGCTACCGCCCTTCGCCCACTGCTTAGTCCTACAAAAATAAAAGCATAGGGAAGAAAAGTTTCAGATAGTACAGAATTATTTTAAAAATTTTATATGCAGGTTTTTTCTAAATTTTATTATATAGGGAACGGTACATAACTTACTTGACCGAAGGGCAAGGGCTCGTACCTCCCCCCCTACAAGCACACAAAAGAGACTCCTTTTTGTATGGTGGAAATCCATTTGGACTCCGTAATCCTACTTAGGAGACATTGATCATGTCAAAAGCAAAAGAAGAAACCGTAGTTGTTACAGAAGCACCTGTTAAACCTCTAGGTGTGTGGGGCTCAATCACTCTTACCTTCAGCTCTATAGCTGGTGTGATAGTGGGCACTGCCCGTGTACTCCTCAAAACCGTCGAGGTTGTTGAGAACGAGGTGGATAACATCAAAGCGTACCAAGATATCCGTCTGGACGAGGCGAAACTTGAACGCTCGAAGTTACCTGCACTTCCACCAGTGGCTGGTGCAACCGACTAACCCTGTGGGTACCCGAAAGGGTACCTTTTTTACTCTAAAGCACACTTAAGACAAAAGCACACTACAAGCACACAACAAACATAGATAGGTAGATAGGAACCTATGCTACCTGCTAGTCCTTATCAATCATCTACTGCTTGGTTATCTCTACATTCCTTTCTATGTAGTGGTAAGTAGCAATCTCGCTACCCTTAGTTAACCTGGAGGTTAATATGTTTGATATACAAGAGTACAACCAGTTCATCATTGAGTTCTTTGAAGCTCTAGATAACTGTCGTGTACCAGAGTCACGTCTTGAGTGTGACCATGGTGACTTCCATGACGAAATGGACGCTTGCTGTAGCGAGCTTGTATGGCGTTGTGAGTCTGACGAGTTCCCAGAAGTCTTCTTAGACTACGCCCGTAAGCTACGTCGTCAAATGCTGTGGTTACATTGGACTGAAAGATTTGATATGTCCTAATCGATGGTATGTCTTCCTTAATAACTCTCTCCTTCATGGAGAGGGTTTAAAAGCTTCCTTTTTATGTAGTGGAAATCAATGGCGACTTTATACTCTCGCGTTGATTACTGTGTACCTGAACATGTACTTAAAACTGTTCCCTTATTACTTACTTAACCTCTGGAGGTTATTATGAATCCGTCTTTCTTGTTTATGATCTGTTCTGAATACCATGATGTGTATTCAAACATTACCACTGTTATTGCTCGTGATTTCTCTGAAGCCTTCGAGGATAACAATGACTATGAATATAGTATGCAGGGCTACATGTGCTTACAAGCACTGGCTGGTCCTGTACATCCTGATGCGTATATATCACAACGTGGTAAATCGTGTCTTCCTGAGCCTTACCAGGCTCCTACTTTCGCTTCTCTCTTTAAATCTTAATACTGGAGTATTAATTATGTCTATTACCTTTATGCTTAAAGCTGAAAACCAAGAAGATGTTCGTTCTGTGTATGCACCTAAAGAAATGGCTTGTCATGACTACTATAGTTGTGAGCCTGATCTTCTGTATTGCGACTACGAGAGTAGTGATACAGAGCATGTGTGGTCTGGTGAGTACTTCACTCACTCTAACGGCTGGACAACTATGGTTGATACAGCACCAGAGCTAAACCGTGCTAACGGTAACGCTATGGCTATGCTTGACTACTTAGGCTTACCTGTTGACTACTGTGGCAGTGTCAAGCCTGAAGATGTTGAGGTGTACATCGATAAGATTGAAACTCACCTGATAACGTTGATGTTCTCATCACGTAGTGAGCAGGAACCTTGGAAGCGTATGCTTACAATTCTGTACTCTGCTCGTGACTTCGGGTGGGGAATGTATTGGTGCTAGTGCCAGTATGTTTATAGGGAATGGATTCCCTTCTTTTTGATAAGCTGTGCTTATTAACTCTCGGCTGCCTTGTTGTCGAGGCTATCATGTATTCTAGGATTGTCAAGAGCCCTGTTTCTTAAATCCTTTTAACTTCAATACCTTACTGACTCATCAATTCTTTCTATGAGTCGTTAGAAACCCATAACCTTTTATCTATGAATGTGTACAGTCATAAGTTTTGCTTATGCCATTATGTACGCTGGAGTTCTTTATGTCTATGCCTATTTATATCTTTCTACTCGTATCTTTCTCATTGTTAGCCATAGCAAGTGGCAACGTATTTGTATTACTTATTGTACTAACTCTGTCTGTCCTATCACTATTAGCACTGGTTGTATTAACCCTGTTAACCAGTAGTAACGAAGTGTATTTGTACATGCCTGAGTAAGGCAAAAGATTCCTTTCTGTGTGATGGAATTCAACTGGAGATTTATCATGAAATACCTTAAGGCGTGGCTTGTAGCTTCTGCGTTATTAACAACAACGTTCTGGCTTTGTGCCTGGACAATTATGCTCGTCAACTTCTTGTTCTGGGAGAACTAATATGGAATCACTACCAATGCTAACCAGGCTATCAATCGATACTCTGATGAACATGCTTCAAAAGGCTCATGACTACAGTGACAGGTACTGGCTTTCACCTAGTTACTGTGATTCCAACGATGCCTTGACACATGACTTAGACACTGAGCTCATGCGGAGATTTACCAGTGAACAACTAGATTACTTTCACGTTAGCTAAACCAATTAGCGAGTGGCATGCACCGTAGCCGTACCGAAGCCGAAGGCGAGAGGTACAAGGCGAAGGTGTGGTGCCAGGAAGCTACTCTTACAAACGAACCTTTTATCAACTATCGGAGATTCCTATGAACTATCCATTAAACCGTGCCTTTCATCATCTCTTAAGAGGTGTGATACAGGGCTTAATTCTTAGTGCATTTGCGCTAGCTATTGCCTATCCATTAGCAATGATTGCCTGTGCATTAACAACTGGCTGTGCCTACTAACGACTTACCCTCTTCGGAGGGTAGGGTTTTTCTTCTTAAAAGCACACAAAAACAAAAGCACACAAAGGCAGTTCGCTGCGCTCACCTAGAGCACACAAACCCACACTCTTCTGCACCTCTGCTGAGAGATAGTGTTTCTGTCTTCTGTTGTTAGTACATGCTTTTTCCTTTCTGTATGACGGCAACTCAGCCTTTATCTTTTAATCCAATTGGAGATTTACACATGAACTTTAACAACAACAGCAACAACAGTAACGGTGGTGAGCTTAAACAGAATAAGGGTTTTACCATTTACCTTGGTGACACTTATGTAGCCTTCTTAACCATTGCGGAATTCGACAGAAATGGTCGTCGTCTGATGGCAGAAGAAGATGCGATTGCTCTTCAGGAAGCAGTGACAATGGAAAGTGTATTGGCTACTGCTGAAATGCGTCCTTATGCACCTAAAGAAGTTAAGTCTAGCCCTGCGTTATCTGCAGTTATAGCTAAAGCTAAAGAAACTAAACCTGCGCCTGTAACGGAAGCAGTCTCACCTCTACAGTAGGTTTATCTGAGAGTGGCATCACATGCAAATGTGGTGTCACCTTTATTTTTTACGGAAGATAGTAATGACTAAATTAAGAGAAATAGTAATGCCTGACGATCATGAAGTCAGCGAAACACCTATTGAAGAGCAAGTAATTACAGCTCAGATAGGACTAGCCATGATGAGGCACCTACTGAAATGTGAAGGTGAAGAAAAACCACGTTTTGTTAAGTCAGCTGCACTAGAGCCTGATGCTATATCACTACGTCCTAAAACACGGGGACACTGCTACACACCGAAAGGTGATGGATCATTAGTTCCTGTTTATAAATGCATGTCATGTGGCTATTCAATTAGGAGAGAACCATGAATTTACAAGAATACTTATTAACCAATAGAAATAGTTTAAGCCAGGTTCCCAGGCTTGAATGCAATGATGGCTTCAATATGTCTGTTCAGGCATCGGAACGTCATTACTGCTACCCAAAAGAAAACAATGTTATCTGGACTGCAGTAGAAATAGGTTTTCCATCAGGGATAGAAGAATTCCTTATGCCCTACTGTGAAAATACTGATGATCCTCTTGATACTGTTTATAGCTATGTCCCTATAGAAATAGCACAACAAGTCATCGATAACCATGGAGGAATACTTGTATGAAATGGTTCTTTATTGGTAGAGAAGGTAGTTACTACTTTTGGGAACGAGATCCAGTGGAAGGAGAAGATAGCATCACGTATCAGTCGACAACAATGGATAAGCCACCAATAAGTAATGATGGCTATAAGAACTTATCTACGTTACTGCGAATGCGCAGTGTTACTAACAAAGACTTTAACTATAGCGAAAGAGGCAGGTGGAAATAACATGAAAACATACTTTAGTAAATTGAGTGTTGGCGTTTTCTTTAAGTGTAGTAAAGGCAATATCTTTGTACGTGTCGGTGCAATAGATGATGACAATGTTACGTACACAGTAAGAGCAGGCAGCTTCGGAAATTCACACGTTATGAATGCAGTACATTTAGAAGAAGTAGACGGGTTTCCACCAGGATGCCTGATGTATTTCGAGCCAGAAGAATACGTTGAAATTATTACTAACCCACTATTAGGAGTAACCCATGAACCAACAACAGATAGAAGATACATACTCACGTAGAAGTATCAGACAACATGTTATGCAGGATATAGATACTGAATCAACAGTGTACATAGCATGTGTTGAAGCCGTCAATATGTATACTGCTGATAACAGATACTACGCTAGTAAACTTAAAAGAGTCGAGCATTTGTATATGCACTCTAATTTAACTACTGAAGATATTGTTACTGAGTTATTCATTGCAGTATTACCCATCAAAGAAATAAGTCCTATTCAGTCTGTCGCAGCACAGCTGGGCAACAGGCTAGGATTTAATCACGTACTTGATGGAGTTAAGACAGCTAGTGAGTTAATTGCCGTATGCGAGCTCTCAGGGCTTTACAGCATATATCACTCTAGTGATGCAGAGAATGGTACTGGTACGTTAGGTATTCAGTCTCACTATTCATTGGACCAGGAAGTACAGGATTTCATTGCGAAAACAATGTACCTACCACCAATGATATGTAAACCAAAGAAATGGACGACTAATTCTAATGGTGGAAATCTTAATGGTAGTGGTTCAGTCATATTGGGTGCCATCAATCACCATCAGCGTGAGCAAGCACTAGATACATTGAATACTATCCAGAATATTCCCTGGGAACTTAATAGTCACATGCTTGAAATAGATGAGACACCAAGTAAACCATTGAATACTGCAGACAAGATGGATCAGTTCAATATCATGAAAATCAATTCAAAGTATGTATACGACAAGATGCTTTCGTTAGGTAACAAGTTCTACTTCCCATGGAAGTATGACAAACGAGGACGCATGTATTCGCAGGGTTACCATGTGAATCTACAGTCCACATCCTATAAGAAAGCAATCCTGCAATTTCACAATAAAGAATTATTAAACTAACAGCGGAGTAAGCAACATGGCTAGATCTAACTCAAAAGTGTTACCTGTACCTGAAATATGTGAAGGAGAACCACCACAAAAACCAGTAATTATTAACCGTACCTACTTAAAGAAACTGTATATGGATATGAAAGTTGGGGAATGGTTCGTATTTAATCACGCTGAAAGACAGCGATATAGGGAACCAGCAAGCCGTTATGTAAAGGGTTGCTACGAAATATTAGAGCATGCAGATAGCACTAAATTAATCTTCATGAAAACGAAAGACGGAGGACGACAGTATGACGAAAGTAAATAAAGATATAACGAAAGTACTTACTGAGTACCTGAATAACTACAGTGTTGAGGCAAAGGTAGTAAGTACAGACTTACTAGCTTCAATGCATCAGAACTCTGCATACGTAATCAACATGATGATCATGCTGAAAGATGATGGCTTACCATTTATCTGTTACGTAGAACCAGAACTTCATGTAGGTAAATACACAGGTTTAGTCCCAAACGGTATTCGCTTTGGGCATAAAACCAGTTATATAACCCTACCTCACTTAGATGGAATGATAGTACGCCAGGCATTATCAACGGAGGCTGCATGAGTAAATTTGAACCAAAAATAATCAAGGTACATATATCACCTGTTCCAACCCATTGGTTAGATCCAATACCAGAGATATCAGTGAAATTCGATAATCAGAACAAGTACGAGTATTTATACAACTACTACCCTGATGAAATCTCGTTTACTACTGAAGAACTACTGGGACTAACCAGAAAACAGGCAATCCAGCTATATCATAAAAAAGATGTAGCTTACATACAATCATAGGAGAAGGAGACTAATTATGACGCAACAAGAACTACTTGAAATACAGAATGCTCAGTATCCTGAGACTATTTGGGTATCACCAGAACAGTTAATGGAAGCACATAAGGACGACGAGTTTACCCATACAATATTATTGCAATGGGATATTACTCCCGCTATCTGGTACTACTTACCAGCAGGCACATACGGTGCATTACCAGGCATGTGTTGTAACGGTATTCGTTACGGCACTGATGGTGATTACACTTCTCTACCTCACATAGAACCACTAGGAGAATAATATGCAACAACAATTTACTGGTACAGACATGCTAAAGATCGACATAGCTAATTGCTATGGTATGGATAAACAATCATGGGTAGACCGTCTATTATGGACAGAGCTACATGAAGATGAACTAGAGGATTTGGCTACAGATGCTGATGATGAGATGTTATACAAAAAAGCTGTATACGCTCACAGAGAGAGTCTGTTAGGTAAAGCCATTGGGCATAACATGTTTCTTGATGCAACAGCATCAGGTCTACAAATCATGGCAGCACTGTCAGGCTGTAAGAAGACAGCCAGGCATGTAAATATGGTTAACACAGGGAAGCGAGAAGATGTCTACATTGAAGTTGGTGAATCAATGAACAAAATGTTATCACCATTAGAGCATGTGCACAGGAACATCATTAAGTTGCCATTAATGACTCACTATTATAATAAGTCGAAGCAACCTAGCTTGTCTGAAACTCAACAGGCTGCGTTCTACAACATATTGTCTAATAGTTTTGAAGGAGCAGAAGGGTGTAAGTACATTATTAACCAGTTCTGGGATCCAACAGCATTGGAACATACGTTTACATTACCTGATGGGCATGTAGCACGAGTACTGGTTACAGATGTAGCAACTACACGGATAGAAGTAGATGAACTTGATCATACATCCTTTAGTTACAGGTTTGAGGCAAACGCACCAAGCAAGATAAGCACATCTCTATGTCCTAATGTCATTCATGCAATTGATGGTTACATCGTCAGAGAAATGATTAGACGAGCTGATAAGGCAGGATTTGAGTTAGCTCACATCTTTGATGCATTCACATGTCATCCCAATCACATGGGTAAAACGACACAGTTCTACCGTGAGATATTAGCTGAGATAGCTGATAGCAATTTGTTATCAAACATTCTTAGTGAAATAGCAGGTAAACATATTCCTGTAACCAAACTTAGTAACGACCTTAGTAAAGACATACTAGCATCTGAGTACATGCTGTCTTAAGAATATGAGCACCTTCGGGTGCTTGTATTTTTTTCTACCCATCTGATAAAGATTGCGCACGTCCGTGCGCTTTTGTGATTCGTTTAGTTACATAAACCTAAACTCTATGGTAAAACGTTACTAACACGTAAACCTAAAGGCTATGTTCGTGTAACTCACCATATACTACTATATAAGGGTAAAACACTATGTAGTAATTGTTTAACTACACTTAACTACGACTAACTAACCATGAATGATACTAACCAGGCAATACTAGTAAAAAGATTAGAGATGGAAATATGGACTGACATCATAGGTACACGCACTCCAGTAAATGAAATGGAGGATGCATTCCTTGATGAAAATATTGCTTTAATCACTGATCAAAAAATGCGTGGAATACTGTTACACGAAGACAATAATGCCGCATGGGGATTAGCTGAAGAATGGTTAGTCGTATTAAAGAAAGAACAACAAAAAAGAATTAACAAGACGGAAGATAGTAATGACTAATCGAGAAGATAAAGAAAGGCAGGTAATGTTTGACTCGTTAACAATCTCAGAGGATTGTGATTCATGTACTTACCTAATTCAAACAATGGACGTATACGCAACAACAGATTCACCGACAAAGTACGAGTGTTCTGGCAGTTGTTACGTTTGTCCCATACTAAATTAGGAGACAGCTATGTTAGAGCTACTAACCATTTATTGGTTATTACCTTCACTGGGTACATTTATTCTTTTGATGCTACTAGTAAGAGAACCGTCAATCCCTACTATTAAAGACATACCAAAAGAATATTGGTATTTCATCGTTTTATTTTCTGTACTTTACCCAATTGGCTTAATCACTATCTGTTTCTTTAATCTCTGCCCTTGGGTAGCTAAAGAATTTAAGTTCAGGTAATAGCTATGGCTAAGAAAGATTGGTCAAAGGAGTTTTACACCTTCTATAACAAGAACCCTGCTATCTGGGCTTCCTATTGTAAATATGCAAAGCAAGCACACGATGCAGCCGTAGCCAATGGCAGACAACCAAAATTCAGTACGAAGCTACTCAATGAACGTATCCGTTGGGAAGACATGCTCAGTGCTGGACCAGGCACATATAAAACCACAAACAGTCTGACAGCGTACTACGCTCGTCTGCTTATGTGGAAATACCCACAATACAGAGGTAGTTTTGCATTGAAACGTGTTGATGTTGATGGCACATGTGATCTCAATGATATAAGCACCTGGAACCGATTTTACTGGAGTAGATTTTAATGAAATTATATTTAGACAAAAAGCTCGTTGAAAGCTTTGACGTATCACCCACACCAATGATCGTAGTTCGTGACGGTGTGTATTACCAACATAGAGTAGAGAACGTGTACGAATCAGTAGCTTGTTTATTGATTTCAGGTAACGACAAAATATTACTTAATGCTGACAACAGTGTTGCTGCAAGCACAATAAGCAATAACCAGGATAAGAAAAATGAGTAAATATACCGCTAACCATGATTGGGTAATCCCTAGTGATCTCATGAATCGTCTTGACTGCGTAAAAAGTAGGCTAAATGACGGCAAAACATTATCTGATGAGCAACGTAAGGACGTTGTATCACAACTAGAGTACATCCTAGAAAACGCAGTAAATATCACCTATGAGGGACTATTCGATATCCAAGAAAATATACCTATTGAAACATCCAACTCATTAGCTGACTTTATTTTGGAAGATAAGGAACGACATAATGGAAACGAGTAATTGCTGTGGCTACCCACCTTATGGTGCAACAGATCTGTGTTCCAGTTGTTATGAACACGCAGACTTTGAAGTAGAAGAAGCTTCTGATGGTTTTACAATCGAAGAGGAAGACACAAATAACACTGACTACCTTACCGACCCAGAATGGGTCAGGAAGAACATGCGATGAGTCTTAGAGATGAAGTAGGTGATATTTTAGACCAATATGTGCTTAACACTGATACGTTTGATGCTAAATATATTGACTCTACTGTAAAGCCATTAAGAGTAGATGAAATCATAGCCCTTGTACTGGATGATTTTATAGAAGAAGTAAAATCAGCATTAGGTTGTACAGATGGTGATGATATTCGAGCACACCTTGAGCCTTTGATAAAACAAATTAAAGGAGAAAGATGATGAATGACTTAGACAAGTGGAGTGCTGTTGCTTGTGGTGTTATCTATGGTGATTTAACGCACCAAGAAGGCTATTGGACTAAAGGCTATTGGACTAAGGGCAGTGTGCGTGTAAATGAATACTGGACTCTCTCAGACCCTCGGTGTATGCAGGTGTTTAGGGAGAAGTTACGTATAGCTACAGAGGAAAGTGTTATTAACCTAGGTGAGTGGGATGCCATTTATAAAAATGGAGATTTGTTTGTAACAGGCAAAACAATCCAAGAAGCTGAACTAGCTTGTGCTCAAGCAATAATGGAGAAAGATGATGAGTGAAGAAGAAAAAGAAACTTTTGAACTGGAATAACTCATGAATATTTACATGACCAACAAGATACTGGCAATTGCTGAAGAAGCTCACAAAGGTCAGGTAGATTTAGCTGGGGAAGACTATATGGAACATATTAAACGTGTAGCACGGAATTTCAATCCTAATAACAATTACCCTCACTGGGTTACCGCTGTTTTACACGATACTCTTGAAGACTCGGATACCACAGCAGAAGACCTTAAAAAGTTAGGTATCACAAGAACAGTTATTCGTGCTCTTGTTGCTCTAACAAGAAATGAAAATGAAACATACAACGAATACATCAATAGAGTCATTGAAAATGAAATGGCTACACGCGTCAAGCTACGTGATCTGGAAGACAACATGAATGTGTCTCGTCTTCCTTACATAAGCACGAGCACCATTAACCGAATAAAAAAATACCACAAGACATACCACAAATTAAAAAGGGCTTTACCGTAACATAGATAACTCAAAATAATTCCCAACTGGGAATTGATTATTGTTATATAGCATTAAAAAACCTGTGTTACTAATTGCTACTTTACTGATGTGTATTTACTTACACGTAGTTACACGGACTTAAACGAATACTCTAGTATCATAGCGTAAAGTAAGCAAGTTAGATTATTAAATTAAGTCTAATTTAGTTACACGTACTGCTATATAGTAGGTACAATGCACACCAAGCGGTACTTGGAAGTACTCATTATAATAATCAAAAAGGTACGAAGTAACATGCTTGAAATAATCACAGCAAAACAAATTTCAGAAGACATGCTTAAAGGCATGAAGACTCCTAACCGTGTGCTTGAAGATGCAAAAATGGAAGGCTTTCCTGCTGCATTAAAAAACATATCACGCAAACCACTAGTGTGGGACAAAGCGGAAGTGATTAAATTTTACTTCGGTGATGTAAAACTACTAGTACCAGTAATACCAGTAGCAAACGCTTAATCTAGTTTCTTAGCCAACTCTTCGATAGACGGTGCGTAGTAATACATTAATGACGCAGGGGATCGATGCCCTACTATCCTGGTTAACTCAATGATTGAAAATATTGAGGATAATCGGGTTAGTCCTTCTGATCGACTATCATGGAAATTCGTATCAGGGAAACCTGCTCTGTTTCTAGCCTTAATAAAATACGTTGTAGCAGTATCTATATTTACATCAAATAGTCGATAGTTTGGCTCATCCGAACCCTCACGCTTATGCAACTGCTTCAAC
>Ga0070747_1001426_pt1 | contig 11710 bp, 13 predicted proteins | sample VirMetDEL_Mar_31_FD_77321 | JGI IMG/M metagenome (GOLD analysis project Ga0070747, IMG submission 77321) | Aqueous microbial communities from the Delaware River and Bay under freshwater to marine salinity gradient to study organic matter... | ecosystem: Environmental > Aquatic > Marine > Coastal...
TAGGGAAGGGTTACTCGTTACGTATTTATTTTTACCCTCTGACGAGGGTTAGAGTTATGTGTTTCTAGTAATGGGTATACAGGAAACGGTTTCACTGGATTACACGCCTCGTCCTTGGCAGCAGTCCTGTCATGTGAGTAAGAAGCGTTTCACTGTCCTTGCGCTTCATCGTCGTGCGGGGAAGACCGAGTTGGCTCTGATGGAGTTGCTTGATTGCGCGATGAACTGTAAACATGAGTTGGGGGCGTTCTTCTATGTTGCTCCCCAGCTAAAGCAGGCAAAGGCTATTGCTTGGTCCCGGCTTAAAAGCAGGGTTGAGAAGATCGTTGCGGCGGGGGGTGCCGTTATCCAAGAGGGGGAGTTAGCCGTTAAGTTCCCTCATAACGGGGCCACTATTAAGATCTACGGTGCTGACAACCCGGACGCTATGCGGGGTGTGCGGTTGGATGGGGTGGTCTTAGACGAAGTTGCCCAGATGAAGCCCGAGGTGTGGCACGAAATCGTGCAGCCTGCGCTTGCTGACCGTCTTGGGTGGGCACTGTTCATTGGAACCCCGCAGGGGATTAACCTGTTCTCTGAGCTTTACTACCGAGCCGCTAACCTCATGGCGAAACCGGGGTCAGAATGGTATGCGGCAAGGTTTACCTGTCAGGATACCGATGCCATCGCACACTCAGAAGTCGAGCGTATGAGGCAGGAGATGAGCGAAACTGTCTTTGCTCGTGAAATGTTGTGTGACTTTGCTGCCGCAGGAGACGATCAGCTTATTAGTCTTAGCCTTACCGAGACTGCTGCTAAGAGGATGTTCCGGGCTAGGGACCTTGTAGCAGCCCCTAGAGTGCTCGGTGTAGACCCTGCTCGATTCGGAGACGATAGAAGCGTCATTATCAAGCGTCAGGGGCCACAGGCGTTCCCACCTATGGTCTACCAAGGCGTAGATAACATGCAGTTAGCGGACCTTGTAGCCCAGGCTATAGGTGACTGGCACCCAGAAGCCACGTTCATTGACAGCGGGGCCGGGGCAGGGGTTATCGACCGGCTTAAACAGCTCGGCTACCACGTAGTAGAGGTGCCCTTTGGAGGTAGAGCCAACCGTCACACGTTACACGTAAACCGCAGGACAGAGATGTGGTTCGAGATGCGTGACTGGTTACAGGGGGGCGGGGCTATCCCCGACATGCTGGCTCTCAAGCAAGAGTTAGCGACTCCTACCTACAGTTTTGACTCTCACGGCAGGCGAGTCCTTGAGTCTAAAGACCAAATTAAGAAGAGACTGCAAAATGCAGGCAGCCCCGACTTAGCAGATGCGTTAGCACTTACGTTTGCTACCCCTATTCAAAAATCTAGCAGCAGGTTTGATGGTGCTAAGTCCTCCTCCAACAAACGTAATATGGAGTGGGATCGAGACCCTTACGAAGACATCTAAGTCATGGATATATCTAACCTTGAAATACGATCCGTTTCTTTTATTGACCTGTGGAGTGACGGACAGCACCTGTTTGAAGATCACTGCCAGGAGTTAGAAGACAGCCGGGTTGCCTTTCTGCCGGATAACAACCGATACCTAGCATTAGACGATTTAGACATGCTAATCGCCCTGGGTGCCTATGTAGACGGACATATGATAGGCTACAGCGTCTCTGTTATTTACAGACACGGGCACTTTGACGAGATCCTAGCCACCAACGATAGCCTTTATGTAGACCCCGCGTATCGTAGAGGTCCTATAGGTTGGAAACTTATACTGTCCACAGAGAAAAGTGCTCAGGAGTGCGGAGTTTCCCGTATGCTATGGACCGCTAAATGTAACTCTAACCTTGAGATGCTTCTTGATAAGCGGAGAGATCAAGTTTCATCCATCTATTGCAAAGAGTTCTAACTATGGGCAACACATCTCAAGGATCTTCCAGTCTGTTCGGGTCTATAGGCCGAGGGGGAACCATGGGTTATGGGGGTGCCCTTAGTCGCAATCGAACTCGCCAAATGCAGAGTCGTGCTACGTCTAACCCGTATAGCAATGCGGTAAAATCGCCGATTGCAGGCATTCAAAAACGAGAGAACAACCCAAGCACTGCTGTATCTGCAACGCAAGGGTCCGAATCGAGATCCTCATCTCCGTCACTACCCCCTTCAGCTATTCGTTCAAATGCCCAATCTTTGCAGAAGTATAAGAACGATAACTTCTTAGCAGGTATGGATCAGCCACTTCCTGATGGGCCTTTTAATAGAGCGCAAGACGCATGGTCAGGAAGTTACAGCGGTATCTATAACCAAGATGGGGGAATGACTGGGCGATCAGAGTTTGCTGCTGGAGAAAGAGAGGGGCTAGGCATTGTTGGGGGCATCTTAGATAGTGAGCAGCAAGGGTATCAAAAAGCTAGAAGCGCCGAGAAAAATGAGCGTGGAAGTAGTGCTATGAAGTTTATTACTGCTCCATGGGAAGTGGCAGAAGCAGACATTAAAGGAGACGGTTACGTCACGGAGACGAGGGCACGAGAAAAAGCCCACAAAAATACAAGGGAAGCCATGGAGCAGCCCACACCGTTTAACCAAGGTCTTTACAAGGACACTCAATATGGAATTACCTTCACAGACAAAGCTCAACGGACAGGGTTTACTGGTAACTTTGAAGAATGGAAATCTAAGCAACGCTTCAAATACATGAGCGCAGTTACAAGGGAAATGCGACGTAAGCGAGACAACAAGCGTTTAGGTCTTGATGAAGATTATGGCAGTGAAAGATCTAGGGCAGCACAGATAGCCGCTCGAAAAGAGATGCCTGAAGTGAACAACGCCCCTAACGGGTAAAGGATATAATTATGGGTGTAGGAGCAGTTATAGGGGCAGTGGTATCAGCCGTAGGTATTGCTCAACAACATGAGCAAGGTAAGAAGGCTGACAGGCGTGCCAAGACAGCCCTTAAACGGCAAGATCGAGCACAAGCAAAAGCCGTGTCTGCTGCTGGAAGTGAGCGCCTTCGGCAAGCAGCGGCTCAACGAGCACTTCAGAAGAAGAAGCCTAATGCGGCTAAGATTCTGGCTAAGAAGAGAGCGGCTGCTAAGTCCGGCATTGCGAGCACGTTCTTGACAGGACCGGGCGGTGACCAAAACAAAACTCTAGGCGGGTCGTATAGCCTCGGAGACTAACATATGTATCCTAACTCACAGGTATCTATCGGTAACGGAGAGCACCGCTCTCTAGTCCAGCATATGCGTGCTCGTAAGCAAATGCTTTGGACGGAACTCTCTTCGTGGGAGAGCCATTGGGAGGAGTTAAGCAAGTTTGTCCTTCCCCGCACCGGACGATTCCTTAGCTCAGACCGGAACCGAGGCACTCGTCGGCATAACAACATCATTGATAGCACTGCGACTAGAGCACTTCAGGTCCTAGAGGCAGGCTTGATGGCGGGTGCTACTAGCCCTGCTCGTCCGTGGATGAGACTGACTGCTCCTGACCCGGAGATGAATCAGTATGGCCCTGTCAAAGAGTGGCTACACGAAGTCACTAGCCGGATGCTTCGGGTCTTTGCTCAGAGCAATACCTACCGGGCTTTGCCGAGGATCTATTCCGAGTGCGCTCTATACGGCACTGCGGCATCTATTGTTGTCTCAGACTTCAAGAGCGTCATTCATCATCATGTGCTAACGGCAGGCCAATACGCCATCAGCACAGACAGCAATGAGCGGGTTAATGCTATCTACCGTGAGTTCGACATGACAGTCGGGCAAATGGTGCAGGAGTTTGGATACGACAAAGTCTCTGTCAGCATCCAGAACCAGTTCCGCAACGGTAACCTGGAGGACTGGCGCACGGTTTGTCACGCTATCGAGCCTCGCTCGGATCGTTATTCAGATCGCAAGAACAACAAGGACATGCCTTTCCGCTCCGTTTATTGGGAGCAAGGCAAGACAGGCTCAGACATTAACACTGTTCTGAGGGAGTCTGGTTTCCAAAGGTTCCCGGCTATCGTCCCTCGATGGTCTGTCTCGGGTCAGGACGTTTACGGCAATTCACCGGGCATGGCTTGCCTTGGTGACGTTAAGCAACTCCAGCATGAGCAGCGCCGTAAGGGTCAGATCCTAGATCACCTAACTCAGCCACCTACTCAGGGTCCACCTCTGATGAAGAACAAGGAAGTTGATACGCTTCCTGGTGGTCACACTGAAGTTGACGGCAACGGGCAAGGCATTCGTCCTTTGTGGCAAGTCAACCCAGACCTTCAGGGTCTGTTATTTGACATTCAAGACGTTCGTGGTCGCATTAACAGTGCCTTCTACGCGGACTTGTTCTTAATGCTCTCGTCTACAAACAAGAGCATGACTGCTACAGAGGTTGCAGAGCGTCACGAAGAGAAACTTCTGATGCTCGGACCTGCTCTGGAACGACTTCACCATGAAGGTCTTGAGCCGCTGATTGACATTACTTTCAATCACATGCTAGAGGCAGGATTGATTCCTCCTCCTCCCGAAGAACTCTCGGGCACTAACCTTCAAGTCGAGTTTGTGTCGATGCTCGCTCAAGCCCAACGTGCTGTTGGCGCTAGCGCGGACGATAGGTTCATTGGAATGATCCAGGGTCTGTCTCAGTCGCACCCAGAAGCCCTAGACAAGCTGAACACGGACAACTTCCTAGATGACTACGGTGACAAGCTAGGAGTCAACCCAGGGCACATCAGGAGCACTGAGGAAGTCGTTGAATTGCGGCAAGCTAGAGAGCAAGCAATGGCTGCTCAGGCCCAGTTGGATGCAGAATCTCAGCAGTCCAACATTACGCGCAACATGGCAAAGGCCGCGAGTGATGCTCCACCTGATGTGATGGATCAGCTAACTGGAAACTCTCCTGAGTAATCATGCCAGACTACTCAAAGGCAGGAGAGAACCGGGACAACCCTTTAGTTAGCGGGGATCCCAGAGTCTCTCTACGGCAAAAGCTGAAGTCTAAAGGAGTAGCCATAGATGACGAAGTTAAGTCAGCTATTGCTAGCGGTGACGCTACGAAGCAACCGCTAGACGCAACGCTTACAGCCATTGCTAGCGCAGGCATTTCGGCTAACGAACTACTTTACGGCACAGGTAGCGACACGTTTGCAAAGGCTCCTGTAACTTCGATTGGTCGGGACATCCTTGCTGATGCGAATGCCGGTGATGTTCGAACTACCATTAGTGCTCAAGCATTAGACGCTACTCTGACAGCGTTAGCCGGGCTTGCTACCGGCGCAGACAAGGTTCCTTACAGCACAGGCACTGACGCATTCAGTCAAGCCACGCTAACTTCCTTTGCTCGCACGTTAATCGCAGCAACTACAGCCGAAGCTGTGCGTCAGATCATTGACGTAGGCAATTCCGAACAGCATCACGTTTGGTTTGAAGACTACTTAGTCCCAGATGTTGAAGCGTTAGGTTGGGATAGAAACGGTAGCGGTGGTGGCTTTGCTACATCGTGGGAGACGATTAACGACACAAGCAACGCAACAGGTGCGGTTGAATTAAGAACAGGCACGGGCACATCGGGTCGCTATGCGATCTTCTCGTGGAACAATTCGCTCGTGTTTAACAACGAGACAGCCTACACCTTTGAGTCGCGAATAAACCTGCAAGCGTTATCAACCAGCGGGGAGGAATACAACGCTACGTTTGGCTTTAGCAACAAGTTCAATCGAGGTGCGGGGACCGAAGATGATTACGCATACTGGATCTACCGGCGCTCGGTTGACGGTGACTACTGGGTCGCGGCAACGGCCAGGAACGGCACTGAAACTAAGACCGTCACAACAACAGCACCCGTAGGCGATGACACAACCTTTGTTGTGCTCAAGATCGTAGTGCCTGCTGACGGAGCCTCGATTGCTTACTACATCGACGGAGTGCAAAAGGCGAGTCACGAAAGCAACATCCCAACGAACACTGATCGTATGGGTATCGGTTTTCGTATTGATAAGACCGCAGGCACTACTGAGCGTGAACTGCGAATTGACTGGCACAGATTCACTTCAACGCGGACAGCAGCCCGGTAAATGTAATGACAGATCAAGACGGGTGGAGCACCTACGAAAAGATGGTGCTATCCGAAATCACAAGGCTTTCTAAAATGCAAACTACAACACAAGCAAACTTAACAAGGTTCGAGTCTCAACTTGCTGTTCTTCATTTGAAAGTCGGATTGCTTGCTGGCTTCTTTGGGCTGCTAGGTGGTGCGATCCCGGTTGCTGCTGCCATCATTATGAAGCACTTATGAGATAGCCATGGCGAACAATGATAACTTTGAAGACAACACTCCTAACAAGCAGACGTTCATCGTGAAAGACGAACGTGCAGCATTGCGTATGAAACGCGAGGAGACTCGTGAAGCCGAGGCTAAGTATAAAGCTATCGTGGCGCGAGAGCGGGAGGCTGCACGCGCAGCGCAGCAATTGCGACAAGACGAAGTCCGGTTAGAGTTAGCAAAGCTCCGCATGAGTCAAAGCGCCAGCGAGAAGGCTCGCACAAATCTGGCACTTACAACGCCAGCTATCCTGGTGCTGTTGATTGGAGGTTTCATTGCCATGCTAGGAATGGGCACGCTACCTGATGACAGTGTCAGTGTTGCCTCAGCCCTGTTAACCCTTCTGGTTACAGGACTTATGGCGAATCTGCGCTCAATTATTAGTGAAGGTGGACCAGCCAAACCTGAAGACACAAACGGTAATGGTCACGAGCCAAAAGATAAGGCTCCACCGGCCAAACCAACCAAACCATCCTCAAAGGATTGATCTTATGAAACGACTGTCTCCTCTTCTTGCATGTCTATTCATGCTTTCTGGCTGCAACGGTTTATCTGTGGCTACTGCATATCACGCTGCGGATAAGGCTACTTACTTGGCTATTGCGCCAGAGTATGAGGCTTATGTCCAAGCGGACGAAAATCTAACCCCCGATTCCAAAGCCTCTCGTATGCGGACTTTGGCTACCTGGAAGATGCGTCTGGAGGCGCAACCAAAATGAGTGACATGATGCCTGACGTTGACGCTTTGATGAATACGCTTAAAGAGTCAATCACAGATCCAGCCAAGCAAGAACTGCTACAAGCTATCGCTAGTGATGCAGTTAGGCTAACCACGATGGCTTTGACTAATCCTGCTGCTGCTGAAGCAGAGGTTAATCATGTTAAGGCTCAAATGGCTAATCTAGGTGCCGCAGAATTAAGCAATGTGGCTATGGCTTGGCAGGAGTGGGCATCAAATGCCGTGTCGATCATTATCAAAAAGGCTATGCCAATTTAAAAAAGCATATCGCTTTGTGAGTTAAAGGATCTTTTCTGTGATACATTGCCTGCCGTGATTCAGCAAGATTCTCTAATGCCGATAGATGACGAGGCTTCACTTGAACGGTCTAACCGTGTGAAGCAGCGTATCAATTTGTATAAAGAGGACTTGTGCTGGCTCATGAAGGCACAGTCAGGTCGCCGAGTTGTTTGGCGTTGGCTATCCGAAATGCGGTTTATGTCCCCTGTTGCAAACTCTAATGGGTTGGTTCAAAGCCAAAACGCCGGAGCGCACGACATCGGGACTAAGATCGCATCCGAATTGCTAGAGGCTTGCCCTAACCATTTTACCTTGATGATCAAGGAATCGCATGACAGAGACGCAAACAGAAACCCCTGAAACTGAAAACGACGGGCAGGTTGCGGAATCTTTGCTAACCACTCCTTCCGAGGAGCCGAAGCAAGAAGAGCAAAACCAGCAGCAACCACCTGAGCCTCAAGAAGCTCCAGTGGAAGCGACTCCCCCTGAAGGTGCCCCCGAGTCTTATGACTTCCAATCCCCAGAGGGATCGGGTCTTGAGACAGATTCATCGGTGGTGCAGGCATTTTCAGAAGTCGCGAAGGATCTGAATCTTACCCAAGATCAGGCCCAGCAAGTGCTTAATGGAGTCGCCCCGGCTCTAAAGAAAGAGAATGAAGGCTACATTGAAAACCTTCGTTCCGAGTGGGTCAACTCAGTCAAGACCGATCCTGAGATCGGAGGAGACAAGTTGCCGGAGAACCTTGGCAAAGCCATTCAAGTATTGGATGCCTATGGAACCCCGGAACTCAAATCGCTGCTAGGGGAAACAGGTCTTGGCGATAACCCGGAGATCATCCGGTTTCTCGTGAGGACGCACCAAGACATTGGCGAGGATCGTTTCCTCACTGGTGCTAATGCGGACAAGAACCAAGCGTTCACTGCCCGTGATTTCTATAACAACAGTAAGATGAGTTAGGAGTTAGATTATGGCTGTAGTAAGTGCAACTACGCACCCCACACTGCTTGATTACACCAAGCGACAGAACCCAGATAAGAGCATCGCTACGATTGTAGAGACGCTTTCACAGACCAACGAAGTCCTTGAGGACATGGTTTGGCAAGAAGGTAACCAGGAGACTGGTCACCGCACGACTATCCGTTCAGGTCTACCGGCCCCAACTTGGCGTAAGCTCTACGGTGGTGTTCAGCCATCCAAGAGTGAGACGGTCCAAGTAACCGACACTATCGGTAACATGGAAGCCTACGCCGAAGTTGATAAGCAACTGGCTGATCTCAATGGCAACACTGCTGCTTTCCGTATGTCGGAAGACATGGCGCACATTGAGGGCATGAACCAAGAGTTGGCTGACACGCTGTTTTACGGCGATGAGTCGGTTGCCTCAGAAGAGTTCACGGGGTTCTTGCCTCGCTATAACTCTTCGTCTGCCGAAACTGCCGAGAATGTTTTGGTTGGCACTGATTACGGTGGCACAGGAAATCTCGGTGGCGACAACAGCACTAGCATTTGGCTGGTGGTTTGGGGTCCAAACACAATGCACGGCATCTACTCCAAGGGCAGTCAAATGGGACTTGCCAAGGAAGACAAGGGCCAAGTCACGATTGAAGACACTGCTGGTGGAGGCACTGGTGGTCGCATGGAAGCCTACCGAACTCACTACAAGTGGTGCTGTGGCTTGAGTGTTCGCGACTGGCGATACGCTGTGCGTATGCAGATTGATCTCGACCACCTTGGCCGAGACGGGGACGCTGCTAGTTTCGCTGACATTACGGCAATGATGTCGGATGCTTGTGAACTTATCCCAAGTCTTAGCATGGGTCGCGCTTCGTTCTACTGCAACCGAGGAGTTAAGCAGGCACTGCGTCAGCAGTTCGTGAACAAGGTCAAGCAGTCAACGCTTGGCATGGACGAGGTCGGTGGTCGTAGCACCCTGACTTTTGATGGCATTCCTATCCGAAAGGTTGACGCTCTTCGGAACAACGAAACCACCTACGCCTAATCTTAGGAGGACAAAACGATGATTATTGATTCAAGTTTGGAGTTCTGCGACGGCACCACGCTGTCTGGAACTGGTATTGAAGAGAAGAAAGGCACTGTCCTTGATCTTAGCAACACGACTGATAACGCCCTAAAGAATTGGGGTGCTGGCGAGCCAATTTACCTTGTCCTTAACGTGACAACTGCTTTTGCTAGCGGCACAAGCGTTCGCATTGATTTGCGCTCAGGCAGCAACGCTGACTTAGAAAGTAGTTCTCCGGTTATTCACTGGACAACTGGTGTAGTTGTAGCAGCAAATTACGCAACGCTTACGGGCATGACCGTGATTCAACTTCCGACCCGCCCGAACGACTACAAGGAAAACGTAGGCATTCATGTCACAACCGCTGGTGCGGTGACCGGCGGCGTTGCAGATGCTTTCTTGACGAAGGACGTAGCCAACTGGACTTCGACTAACACTCGCACTGGCTAGTTAAACTAATCAGGAGAGGGGGGGGAGCAATCCTCCTCCTATATACTTATGAGAGTCAAAGCTAAGAATCGCGGCATTCACGGAAGCCGACGCTGGAAACCCGGTCAAGAGTTCGATGTTGATCCCAAGCATTTCAACGCTGGTTGGATGGAAGAGGTCAAGCGTGGTCCGGGTCGGCCTAAGAAGGTCGAAGAACCAAAGGCTAAGAAGCCAGCTAAGACTGCTTCAGTAAAAGCCTGATTACAAACAGGGCAAGGGTAGCAGTCGCCGCCCTTGCTCTAACTTTATAGGCGGCTATTAGCTAGAGGTGACCTGTGGCTGTCAGGAAGTTCATTGTCGTTGCAGGTCAAGATAACGCTACAGAGGTAGCGAACGCGATTGAGTGGGAGGAGAAGCATCTCTATGCGTCTCTAAGGAACCCCACCAACCTGCCCTCTCAGTCACCAGACTTTGCTGGTGGTGCATACTCAGACATTCTCACGCTGCCCTTTACGTTTAAGGGTGGGCCTCAAGCAGCAGATGACGGAGCCACAACCTTTGGTTCTCATCAGACTGCTAACTTGATGGGCAAGGCTACACGGGCGGTCAAGTATCTGACCTTCTATGACCCGACTGCGAGTTACCAGAACTCAGGCACAGCTACTACGTCTACCTACCCCGGCACAGGGACCATTCTTGCAGGGTCTACGCCTACAAGTCTAACGACTTCGGTAACGTGGAAGTATAGTCCTTCTGGAGTAGTCATTACTCGTCGTAGGACAGGCACAACGCACACGATCAACTCGTCTGCTACAACAAATGTCATTACATTTGCTGCTGCTCAAGCCTTAGTCCCGCCACCTGAAGCGGGTGAACTGTTCGACTACACACCTACAGCGGGTGCTGCTGGAAGCGAAACAACCATCAAGTTCGAGTCTCAGTTCGGAGGCAACTCAGATCCGGGTTCTGCTAGCGACCCTACTTTAAGCGCCGCTATTAACGCTTCTGGCGAACACGCTTGCTACATCAACACAATTTTGACTTCAGGGTCATACGGCTCTAGCCCTGTTGGTGGACCCGCTCGAATTACTTGCACTAGCCGACCAGTCTACATTGGTCAGCCTATCCAATTCACTAACGGAACATCTCACAGTGTTCCGTCAGGTTTGTCAGCAAGCACTACTTACTACGTTACTCGTAAAGCTGAGGTTCGCGAAACAGTCACATCTTCAGCATATGACGCAGGCAATAACCAGATTGATTTTGCTTCGGCTCACGGGCTGGGTGACAACGAACCAGTTAAGATTGCTGTTGCAACTGGCAACTTCCCCTCTGAGTTAAACGACACAACAAAGTATTATGTCAAGATTTTTGATCATCAAACCATTCAGTTGCGAACTGCCATTAACGGTAGCGCAATTGCTTTTGGTGAATCTGCATCAGGCACGATAACTGTTACTAGACTTGACTCTCATGCTGCTTTTTTTGTAGCAACTGTTCCCGGGGGAGATGAGATTGCGATTACTGCTAACACTTCGGCTCTTCATCACGCCACAGCCAAGCAGCAAAACATCCAAATCCTTTTTGAGCCTGTCTTCCGAGGAAGCCTTACAGGTCTTCAAGCTAGGTGCGTTAGTGGCACTCCTGATAATTTAGGTTACGCACGCGCACTACACGATGTGCAGTCGAACGGAACGGTAACTACTGATGCGTGGCCTGCTGCAACTGCTGACGGTGACACATTTGCGATTGAAGTGCCGCCTCTTAACAACCAGACCATCCCGTTTGAAAAGTGGGCTATGTGGCTTCCGTGGTCTCCGTTTGAAGGCAACGCTAGTTATGACGGTCCATCTATAGTCAAGATTACTTCGGCTGCTAGCGCGAACGTCGAGGTAACTCTTGAGACAACTCCGGCTTTGTCAGGTGGCGCTCCAGTAGTCGGAACTGCGGTCAAGTTCTTTTCTAACGGAGATCTCCCAGA
>Ga0070747_1001427_pt1 | contig 11708 bp, 33 predicted proteins | sample VirMetDEL_Mar_31_FD_77321 | JGI IMG/M metagenome (GOLD analysis project Ga0070747, IMG submission 77321) | Aqueous microbial communities from the Delaware River and Bay under freshwater to marine salinity gradient to study organic matter... | ecosystem: Environmental > Aquatic > Marine > Coastal...
ACTTCTCTTGATCCTTGATTGACTTGGCAAAGGCTTCTTTTTCTTTTACCATCTTAGCAATGGCTAGGAACTTGTTAGTCTTGGTTTCTTCAAGGTTCCCAAGTTGTGAGTCGTCAAATAGTAGCTCACCTGTTTCAAGGTCTGCTGAAAAGCCATTGTTTACGATAGCTCTCAAGTGTTGGTTAATTTCAAATAAATTCATTAGTCTAGTTCCTTTCTGATTTTTGCCTCTGTGTCATTACTGACCTTGTATTTAGTTCTTGCTTGTGCCATTACCTCATCTGCTGTTAGGTTATTGTCGTGTGCGTGCTTCACAATCTTAGCTACATCATTAAGCCAAGGCTTCACAGCTTCTTTTTCATCTGTATTTTTAAACTTATCTGTATCTCTACCGTCTTTGTCTTCATCTGTTACAATTCCAAGAATAGCAGAGAGCGCATACCTACGCATATAAGTGATGTTTGACCCTATGCTCTGTATTGCTGACATTTTTCCTTGACCCATTGCTAGAGGCACGCTAAAGCTTGAGCTAATCCCTCCACCTTTTACAGCAAATAGGGAGGTGACAACTATAAGCTCTTGCTCGCCTTTAACCTCTTGGAACATGATAAGCCCTGCCTCATTAAGGAATGGTTTAACACGCTCTACAATTTGAGGGAGTGAAGCGTATTTGTAGTTATGCCCAGTTGAATCTTTTTCAATAGTGGGACAAAGTTCTTGGAACTTTGCAAAAGCTGTTAAAAACTCAGGTGTTATATTCGTTTCCATTAGTCTTCCTCAATCACAAAGCCGATTTGCTTTGGGTCTTTTTCAATTAGTTCATACTCTCCACCATTGTGAGAGATTAGGAAAGAGCCACCATCAATAGTGATGGCGATTCTTAATCTTTTCATATACTCTATAATATGCTCCGTTTTGGCTTTATTTACCATTGCTGCCTTTTGCAGCTTTTCGGTGTCAATCACTATGATACCTGCCTAGTCGCCATGTTTATTGAAACAATATCGCCATTAGGAAGTCTAAAATCTTCTGTGTTAGTTGTAGCGTTATAGAATGGTACAGCTTCAGCTTCTTCAACTAGCAAGTTCCAAGTTTGCATAGTTGTGTAATTATTCTTCCTGCTTATTTCAAGCACTTTAGCCTTGTTCATTACACAACCTCCAAAGCAAAACCTATTACATCATCGCTAAGGGTTGATAACCCTAAAAACTCTTTAAGTTGTTTTTTGTCTAGGCAATGAGCGTAGCTAATACAATGAAGTGCCAACTCTTTTTTATCTGCACCTTCTAAGTTCTCTCTATTTACAACAAATTCAAAACCTGCATCTATTGCTTTAGGTAAGTACATCATCAGATCGCCTCGCTTATATGTGAGCCATCTGCAAAAGTCCATGTTCGCTTACCAAATGCTTTCACATCAAAAGCGTTGTCTTTAAGTAGCTGTGTGCGGTTCTGTGGGAATTTAGCTATTAGAGATTTAATCTCTTCTGCTATTGTTACGACTGCTGTTACCATTGTGACCTCCTAAGCCTGGTGTGATTCAATTATAGAATTATGAATGTGATTGTCAAGCGATTTATTTAAATTTTTATTTATTTTTAAATAAATCTTGTGAAAACTTAAATAAATATCTATTCTTGTAACATCACTAAAATAGGAGCTTACATGACTAATAAAAAAACACAAGTACAACTATCAATGAGTCCAGAACAAAAAGAATTAATGGCGACCTTTTCAAAAGGTATTGCACACGCTTCTACTTTGGGGGGTTGGCTTAAAGCCTTAGCATTTAGAGAAATTGATAACGCTACACCAGAGCAAAAGCAAAAACTCAACGAATTGATGGGGGTTTAATATGAATAGGTTAGAAATTGCTAAAATATCTACAAAGTTACAGCTTTCTCAAGAATTATTTGACTCTTGTGAAGAGCACGTTCCTGATTGTGGATTTGCTTCATTTATGCGTTCACACCTAGCAGAAAATGGAGAAGTACTTGATTATGAAAAGCTAGACTTAGTGATAGATGCTTATTCACTTGTAGCGCTTCCTTCTTATGATGGCACTAAGATTCACTTTGATTCTATCCTAACTAGAGTTACAAAGGATATGTGATGAGCACTGCAAACTGGATAAAATTAAGAGTGAATATATGGGATAAAGCAGAAGCTCAGTATATAGCTGAAAATTGTGGAATACCTATTGAGCACGCTGTTGGGATATTATGCAGGCTTTGGACTTGGTTTGATCAACACACTGAAAAAGGTGTTACCAATAAATTTGGCACTAAGATGGTTGGTAAATATACTAGGCTAAGCGTCACGGACGAGCGTGACGAGTGCGTGATTGTTGTCACGGGTGTAGAGATTTTAGTCACACCATTCTTAGAGGCTATGCAAGAAGTTGGTTGGATTGAGCTAACAGATGAGGGTTTTTGGTCGTTAACTAATTGGGAAGAGCATAATGGAGAAACTGCTAAAACTAGAGCTGGAAACCAAAAGAGGCAAGCAAAAGCAAGGGCTAAGAAGGATAAGTCTAATCTTGTCACGGATAAGCGTGACGAAGGTGTGACTAGAGAAGAGAAGAGAAGAGAAGAGAAGATAATAAAAGAAATAGAGAGTGTGGGTTCTTTAGAAGTATATGAAGAATTGAAAACAAACACACACGCACAAAACGAAACCTCTTTTATTTCAGGTTATCCAAATAACTCACAGGAAGTTGTAGATCACGCTTATCAGTTTTGCGGAAGACATAAACCATTTCCTGAGAGATGTATTGAATTTTATGAGTTATGGTTAAGCTCAGGTTGGGAAGACTCAAACGGAAAGCTTATAAACTGGAAACAAAAACTCACTTACTTTTTGAGAGATTACCAAGAAAACAAACCTAAAGAAGACCCTAACCAAGGAAACAGGGACTTTATAGAAAAATTTTATGGAGGCGGTATAAATGCAACAGCAATTAAGTAGAGCTGAGGAAATAGAGAAACAACTAGGGCTTAGTTATCTGATTAGGGGGCAAAAAGTACCATCAAACGGTGAATTAAGTTTCCAAGCTTCCTTAATCAATGAGAAATTAAACCCTAACATTGAAATAAAGCACATAGAGGCTCTTTTTGACATTTCTAGGGTAAAGAGTTGGCAACCTGCATTAACAGAGCTAGAAAGGGCTTTTAAGAGTGACGAGTTTAGAAAGGTGTTTCCAAGAAAAGCCTACGAAAATTCAAACCTCTATATTTCCCCAAAAATATCAAAAGAGCAAGAAGAAGAATTTGAGAGAAATAGAAAATCAATTAAAGTTCCTTGGAGTAAAAAATGACAAAACTAAGAGATAAAGCAGAGCTAATACAAATGCTAGGTGTGAAGCAAAAAGAAATTCTTGTATTAGAAAAATCAAACGCAAGGCTTGCAATGTGGCTTAGAGTCGTATTTGTGCTTTCGGTGATAAACTTAGTCACTTCACTATTGAGGTTTGTGTAATGAGTGAAATAACAATAGACCTTGCAGATGCAAAAGAAATAGCACTAGAAGCTAGGATTAACAAGTTAGACCAATTCATGGATAACTATCTAACGGTACTAGCAGAAAATAATAGGCTCAAAAAATTACAAGTAAGTGATCGTAAATGTATTCAAGAGCTACACGCAAAAATTGAAGTGCTAGATGCACGACTGAAAAGGATTAAGAAATGATTAAGAAGCGTAAACCAAAAATAACAGTGCTTACAATGAGCCTAGAGCAAGCTAAGAAGTGGCTAGAGAATTTAGCAAAGAGGAAGCGATGATTAAAAACACAATAGCAGTAGTTTTAGTGACACTAGCACTAGCTTATACTATAAACGAATATTTAGCTTGCTCTAGGGTAGGCGGTACGCTTGTACGAGGACTCTTTAGCTTTGAGTGCGTAGAATGATTGAGGCGCTAACAACATTCTTCACAGCTATGATAGCACTAGCAATATTCCTTGTAGCTGGAGCCTTTGCGATAATTTTTATAGATAAACACTTTAACACACCTAAGAAGGAAAAACATGACTAGACCACAAATGAAAGACCTAGAAGCAAACGAGAAAATACCAGTAGAGGAAAAGCAAGCCCTGCACAAAGAATACCTATACCCTAGAGAACACTTTGACAAAGCAATTACCTGTGAGGAGCCTATAATCTATTCAAGGTCTAAGCTCTTGGAGATATTGGAGGCTCAAATCACAGATGAGATTGATGTAATTGTTGAATACATAGAAGAGGAAATTAAACCTTTATTTAATTTAGTTGATTAAAGTGTTGACAAGTGATGCGAATTAGTTATATTATCATTATCAAACAACAAGGAGCAACACAATGAGAGATTTAAAACTAGGCGCATTTAAAAACAGTGACAATACATTTACTGCTGTTACTTATTCACAAAGTAAAACATTTAAAACCTTAATTGGCGCATCTAAATGGCTTCAAAAAAGAGGCTTTGATGTTTTTGGGGGTGATTTATAATGCCTATTAAGTGCAAAGTGTGCAAAGATGTTGGAATTATAATAGAGCCTAGAGTTGGAAATGATGCTTTTCATAAAAGAGTTTACTGTTGCTGTCAAGCTGATTTTCAAGACAGATGGTATCTTGATGAGGACGGATTATGGAAAAAAGTTTTAAGAAGGGGTGAATTTCAACAAGGAGCGGGAAATGAACAATAAACAGCTAGACAGCCTAAAAGAAAAAATCAAGGCTCAACGTGAAGCACTGCCAAAGCGTAAAACTTGGCAAGAGCTAATGAATGAAAAATAAAGGGGTTGATTATGTTTGGCTTTAAAGATTTGTTTAACAAAGAGAAAGTATTGAGATTGGAGAGGGAGCTAGAAACTGCGAATCTCCTCAATGCTGAACTATTGGGAAAAACGCAAGAGTTGGAAGACTATAAATTAATGTATGAGATAGCAGAGCTTTACATTAAAGATGATGACGCAATATTAGAGCTGTTAGAAATTAAAAAAACAGAAAATAATCGGAATAATGCAAGAATTGAGGCGCAAAATTTTTGGAATCAACAAAACGCTATGCAACAAAACGCTTATCATGGTCTAGGTCAATTCCGCTACAGATAAATAAAAAAAGCGTACCATGTGGGGTACGCTCTTAATCTCAACCGCTAAGAAGAGAAGGACAAAACAGAATGAAAGAATCAGTATTGATGGTCAAGCCCCTCATTCGTGGGTTAATTATAGGAATACTTGCGATAAATTTGCAAGAAAATTTTGAAATAGGCACACTGGGCTACTCAATGGTGGTATATGCCATGAGTATGAAGTGCTTTAATGTGGTACTTAGGAACCTGAAAGAGCTAGAAAATGCCTAAGCTACTAGGTGAGGTAAAAGCAGAAGACTTATTTCTTGATCGTAACTGGGAAACCCTAGAATCTCTGAAAGACCTAGAAGGCAAAAGGGTAGAGGTTACGCTAAAGGAATGGAAGAACACACGCTCAAACCGAGCTAATCGGTATTATTGGGGTGTGGTGATACCAAGCGTATTCAAAGCCTTTGCAGATGTGGGAATCAAGCTAGTAAATCATGAGCAAGCCCATGAGGCAATGAGGATTAAATTCCTAATGGAAGAAATACAAGTGGGTGAAGAATCTTTTAGAGTTCCGAAATCTACATCAAGAATGAAAACAGACGAGTTTGCAAACTACATCTTTGTGATTGTGGACTATTTAAGGGAATACTATAATTTTGTAGTTCCTGAGCCAAAGGAGCAGTTTTGAAGGAGTCAACTAGACAAATGCTCTTAATGTATGAGAATGAAGGCAGGAGCCTACAAGAGATAGCGACTCAATTTAACATGAGTAGGCAATCCATACACCTTAGACTTAAAAAGGCTGGTTACACACCTAGACCTGACTCAAGAAGTCGTGGGCACTGCAATGAGTCAGTAGTTTACAATGGTGTGAGGTTCTTCAGGTCTAAAAAAGGAGGTTGGCGAACATCAAGCCATCCAAGACTTACGCTTGCTAGAGAAATTTGGACAGATCACAATGGAGAAATACCACCGCTTGCAATGATATACACAAAGGTGCAAGGTTCTACAGACATAAATGATTACTACATGAAGACCAAAGATGAAAGATGTTTGATGCTTAGTGAACTAGGCAAGCCACACCAAAAGAAGCCTATGAGTGAAGGCACAGGGCGTTTAACAAAGATGGGTGAAGTAGTTAAGCATAATGGAGGTTGGATAAAGAAAGAGCGCTATGAATACCTTAAAAGTGGCGGAGCCTTAGAAGCTGGAAAAGTGGTTTATAATGGTGAAGCACTTACAAGAGCTGAAACAACTTCTTGTGTTCGTAATCAAATACCAAGAGAATTAACAAAAGAGGGGGCTTTACTCTTCCAAATTAGGCAACAAATTAAAAAAAGAGAATCAAATGAAAACTAAATCAAGCGACCTACGAGAGCATTTATTCGCAACATTAGAGGGTTTACTAGATGAAGACAACCCAATGGACATCGGCAGGGCTAAAGCTGTAGCAGATGTGGGCAAAGTCATAGTTGAGTCTGCAAAAGTAGAGGTTGAAATGGCAAAAGTTCTAGTTTCAAATAAAAGCAAGAATGAATGGGGTGATGACCAAATGATTGAAAAACCAGCATATTTTAACGAGCAAAAAAAGATAGCGTGAAGCTCCAATTTATCCCGACATGGGAGTATGACCCCACAAAAGACTCTAAGCGTGTTCTAGGCTATCCAAACGAGGGTGAGAAGCTAATACCCTCACTTGTGCAAGTCTATCAGTTTACGCTACTAGAAGATGGGGGGGAGTGGCACAAGCTAAGGGGTCAAAAGTGGCGAGCTTGCCCACCTCCTGCACTATTCTGTGATATACCCAAGATTGAGATTCTGAAATATAGGAAGCCCAGCCTTGAGAAAATCAACAGCTTGGACGCAAGGGGAGCAATGGAATACGTTAAAAGAGATAAAGAGCTACAAGATAAATTGACAATTTTTGTCAAAAGTGAACTAACAAAACAATTTTACAGTGAGGAATAATGGAATCAGTAAAGGAATACGCAACAAGGCACAGAGTAAGCAGGCAAAGAGTAAACCTTTGGATTCATAGAGGGCTACTAATAGCAGAGAAGAAAGCAGGATCATGGATTCTTTTAGGCTTGCAAGCTAGACCGAGCCTAAAAAATGGAAGACCAACAGTAGAGAATAAAATTAGACTCAAGCTAGGAGTAGTCAAGCAATGGACTAAAGATGGCGTGCTTGTTAAAAACTACGTATCAGCAAAGGAAGCATCCAAGGCAATGAATACATCACAAAGTAACATAAGTGTGGCTATGAACAACCCTAAAGCGTCTGCTTGTGGGTTTAAGTGGACTAGAGAAATATTTAACTTTGATGAATAAACTATTGACAAGTATTGTATATTTGTTATAATTGAAGTACAAACAAACAGCTTAGGAGCAAAAAATGACACTAGCACAGAAAACAACAATCGCAATCGCACACATTGAAGCAGGAAGCACAAAAAAGGCTACTCAAAAGCAAATAAGTAAGTTTTTAAGCTACCCTGACCAAGTAATAGCGAACCTTGCTAAAAGAGTGGGGTTGTAAGATGGAAACAGCAAGCTGGACAGCAGTATTTTTAAAAGATAAGCCCGAGGGGGTTTATTGCATTGACTCAATAGCAGAAGAGATTGAGGAGCAGATAGCAGACATTGAAGGGTTTGTTGAACTATTTGACCACAAAGACGATGGAGATTTAAGCTTTTATTTCACTTTTTCAGAAGAGATAGACATAGGCTCTGCACCAATAGGATCACATCCTTACAATTGCCAAAGAGATTGCAGGCAATGCGATGCAGAAGACAATTGGCAAGATGCTTGGGAGCGTGAAACTGAAAAGGTTGAAACCTACCTTGAAAAAGAGCTTGGTAAAGTAGAGGGCTTTGATAGGTTGAAATACAATGACTAGCGTACTACTTATGATTATGAAAATGTGCTTAAGTATCATTATTGTTATGCTTGCGTACTGTACTCCCTATTACATATATTGTAGGGTAAAAGGATATACTGATAACGGTTACTTTCATATGCCAGATGCTATGCACTTTGTATTTGAACTATTCCGCTTTGTATTATTTGGATTCTTTTTTGTATTTACTGTTTATTTTGTTTTTTGGGGGATATTTTTATGACTAGCGTACTAGCCACAAAGGGGAGTAACATCCCCTTGCTTTCTGAACACATAGCAGAGCTTCACCTAGCCAACGAACAAGACGAAGAACGCAGATACGAAGCCCTTGAATATTGCTTCATGAATATAATGACTTGTTTCAGTCGTGAGTTCCTGCAATCAATGGACACTGTAAACGAAACACGTAAAATATTTGTGCGACAAGTGAGGGACTTTAGAAGCCTTGTGACTAAGTTCCCATATTTTACCACAGATGAAGGTGTAGATGTTCCAATAATATCACCAAACAGCTATGAGAGCCTTATAAGCGTACTAGCACAAGCTGATGCAATAAACGAGCGAAAAGCAGGCAAGAAAACAAGTAGAATAATAAATGGCAAAGAGGTTGAGGTTGATCCACACGCTATGATGAAGAACGCTGGCTATGATATTGATGAAGGGCTAGGACTTGATTTAAAAGAAACGCTTGAGGACTTAGGACTATTGGAAGTGGTGGAAGAAATGCACGTACCCAAAAAGGTGCTTGCTACAGAAGTGTATCTGGGTACAACACCAAAAGAACAACCTAAATCAATATTGCTTGATGGCGCTTTCAAGCCAAGTCAATCAATTGTTGGTTACTTCCAATGACAGCAATGGAAATTTTTGCGTTAGCATGGTGTTCTATATGCTCTGCAGTAATAGGCTATGTAATTGGTTATGGGGATGGGAAGAGGAAACGATAACGAATGGGCGTATGTGCCGAGCATGGCATATACGCTAAGTTACCAACTGTTAAGCGAAACACCAAAACAATAAACAAGGAAGACTGATTATGGCATTTAGGACACTACTCACAAAAGAATCCCTAGAAGAAGCGAAGATTGATAAAGAGTATGCACCATGCACAGACCAGAACGATTGGGGAGAGGGTTGGGATGATGCAATAGCTTATTTAGAATCAGAAGGGATTATTAAGATATTACAATAATGGCTGATAACGTTCTGACGATATAAGCAGACGAATGTTTGCGTATATCGTTTGTTATGATTAACCTGATAAAATAAAACAAAGGGTAAAAATGAAAAAAGAATATTCAGAAGAAGAACAGCATATTGATGCTTGTTTAAGAGTTGGTGGGTATAATATACCACTAGACATAATAGCATTGATTCTAGCATATAAAAATTCTGTGGGAGACCTTGGGGGGGAGATGACTATAAATGACATACTTTCTATTAAAAAAGAGCATATTCAAGATGAATCATAACTGTTCGGAGGTAGAAGCTGTGAGGTACGAATTGCTTTTATCTCTTGTTGTCGGTATGTGTGGTAGAATTTAAAATAAAATAAACAACGGAGAAAATATGTTAAAAGAAATTATACAACAGTGGGATAAAAATAAACATAAACTTGAGGATTACTTTAAAGTCACAAGACAAAGTGAATACGATGAATACAGTAAAATCGTAGTTAAGCTTTTTGAGGTTTGCCTATCTAATGAAGATGAGTGGAATTTAGACGGTATGACTGTGATTGATAACGGAGACTATCAAGGCACTCAAATATTCATCATACCAAAAGACACTTACCAGCCAAATATTGAAGACTACTTGATTACCAATAACTACTATGGAAGTTGTAGTGGTTGCGACACTCTACAATCTATTAGCGAGTATGATGATGGATTGCCAAGTGAGGAACAAGTAAAAGAGTATATGACATTGGCACTCCATTTAACCCAAAAAATTAAAATTCTAGGTTCTGAGTAGTATTACCGACAACTAGAGTATATATTCACCTATCCAATAGATAGTTACACAATACACAACAATCAAGCTACTCCACTAAATACCTAAATGTGAATAACCACTCATTTGTGGGGTAGCTTGTAAACTAATAAACTATATTGAATAAATGGAGAAAATAAAAGAAATCATAAACAGCATACTGAGCTTTGAGAGAGCTATACCAATGGTGGCTTTCATATTGGCGCTACTCACTACGATTGCATATATCAGGGTGAGGGAATGGGATGATGTTATTCTTTTACTAGGGATCACCTTAGTTGCCTACAGTTGGGCATATCCATAATAATTTCTATATTTACCAATGACTTAGGAGGTCAGAATGAGTAGAAAAATCGGAGAGATATACAACTACTACGGAAAACTACACACCAAGAAAGAAGATGATAAGTTTTATTGGATGATTGAGTGCGTTGTATCAGATTTTTGGGAAGAGATACCCCAATACCTATATGAAGCCCTAAACAAGTTCCAAGATGAACTTAATTTCCCTGTTGATAAAGAGCTAGAAGAATGGAAAAAGATGTGGAGCGAGGCTAATAATTCAAGTACAACAAAGGGTAAGTCTTAACTAACTTGCCTTTTTTCCGTTTTTAAGATACCTTTGAGACTATCAGTTTAACAACTGAGCCTAAAGTCGTAAGGAGGATGGATGACCGACAAGTCCAAAAAATTAACACCGAAGCAAGCTAAGTTTGTAGAGTGTTACCTAGCAAATGGTATGAATGGAACAAGGGCTTGCATAGATGCAGGGTATAGTGAAAAGACAGCCCATACGCAAGCAAATGAAAACCTTATAAAACCTAATATACAAGAGGCTATACAGAAAGCAAGAGAAAAAACTTCTCAAAAGCTCAATATAACAAGAGAGAGCCTACTAAAAGATATTCAAGTCGCTAAGGACATGGCACTCACAGAAGAGCAACCACAATTCCAAGCATACTTAAAGGCTATTGAGTTGCAAGCTAAGATGCTTGGGTTGAACGAACCTGACAAAATAGATATTCAAGGAGCCTTGACAATTAACTCTCAGGTGGATTTTGGCAGTCGCTAAAACTATAACTATCAAACCTTGCTCCCCTAAGCTAAAGATACTATACGAGAAACATAGGTTTAAGATTCTAAAAGGTGGGCGAGGCTCTGCTAAGTCTTGGGGCATTGCTGAGGCTCTAGTCCATTTTACCAATACTTATAAAACTAGGGTGCTTTGCTGTAGGGAAGTACAGAAGAGTATTAAAGAGAGTGCTAAGAAGTTAATAGAAGATACGATTTGGCGATATGGTCTGCAAGATAGCTATGAGATACAAGGCGCAAGCATCAAGCACAAAGTAACTGGGAGTGAGTTCATATTTGAGGGCTTAAAGAACGACCCTAAAAAAATAAAATCGCTTGAAGGTGTGCATATAGCTTGGGTAGAAGAAGCAGAAAGCGTAAGCAAAGAGTCTTGGAGGAATCTAATACCAACTATACGAGCAGGAGGCAGTGAGATTTGGGTGAGCTTTAACCCAAGATATACAACCGATGCAACTTGGGAGTTTATAGAGAACCCTAGACCTGACACAGCCATTGAAACAATGAACTTTAGTGACAACCCTTACTTTGGTGAAGAACTAGAGAAAGAGCGTCTATTTGACTTAGAACAGAGCCAAAAGAATCAAGACAAAATCTATGATCATATTTGGCTAGGTGTACCAATGGGTTCAGAATACAATACCTTAATCACTCCTTACATGATTGAGC
>Ga0070747_1001430_pt1 | contig 11684 bp, 18 predicted proteins | sample VirMetDEL_Mar_31_FD_77321 | JGI IMG/M metagenome (GOLD analysis project Ga0070747, IMG submission 77321) | Aqueous microbial communities from the Delaware River and Bay under freshwater to marine salinity gradient to study organic matter... | ecosystem: Environmental > Aquatic > Marine > Coastal...
CAGAAGCTTTTGTTATAATATCAGAGAATATGTTTATTGCAATATCTAAATTATTCATTAGTCGGTTCCAAGCCATTTTTTTATTCTAGGTATTCTAGCAAGCCAAGCTATCAAGGCTCCAAATAATAAGGTTCCAATTAAAATCATAAAAAAGTTAACCTCAGTATATCTACCAAGACCAACTAATATTGTATCCTCTATAAGATGTAACGCTGTTACAACTATTGTAATTGAACCAAACTTTTTCACTAAGTAGCCTGTTATTCCTTTGTAATATTTATTATTTCTGATTATAATAGTCATGGGTACGAGGGCTATACCTATAATTTATTATGGGAATTACTTGTAGTTGTCGTACCCACCATAAGTTCTGGTGTCACCATAACCACTGATTCCAATAGTTTTTAGTACATTACTAAACCCATTGTGATCCCCCATAATTGTTCGCATCTCATTGTCTATAAGGGCATCCTTCTTCTCTAGCTCTGCTAGTTGTTTATCCATTTTCTCAGTCAGCTCCACAAACCGTCTGGTTGCTTCCATGTGTTGGGCTTGTAATTCTGATATGTTTTTTTCAGACTCAGATACAGTACTATCTAATTGAGCTACATACCAAATGATTCCAAAAGCCTGTGCTATTATTATACCAATAATTCCTACTGGTAATTTGATATCTGATAAACTTGTACTCATTACTTCTCCTTACTTTTTTACTTTATATCTATTTGCCTATCCTAAGTCCTTTGAGTACATAATACTCTATTGCTTCCTTTGTAAAGAATAATCCCGCTATAGCTGAAGCAGTAATCATTAAAGGCTTCACTATTTTTTTCTTATCCATCTAACTCTCCTAATTTATTTTTTTACTTTATACCATACGATACGTGCTAATCCTATAACACCTATCACTACTGATGTCCAAGATACTATCTGAACAGTCATTATATCTTCCCCTAATCCATGACGAGATAAGTCTGCCATAATTCCACCAAATAGTATTAGTGGTATTGGGAACCATTGTTTTATTATACTCATTAATCCTTTTTCCCCCTCATCCCAAATACTGACCCTGTTAGTAATGCTCCGAAACTAATGTGGAAAATACCACCATTAGTTAGAGTAAAGGGTTCGTGTCTATTGACACCTTGAGATGCAACTTTAAGATATTCTATTCTTACCATAGTGTCTTCTAGTCCAGAAAGAGTTTTAATGTACTCAGCTGGATCGGGTCGAGTTAGTCCTATGTAAGATGGTACTATGACAAAATCAAAGAGGCAGATAACCACATATACAATTAGGGCTGTCCATCTCCAGTAGTTTGTCATTTTTCATTAGTTGGGTAATTTAATTGAATCAATTGCTTTTATAGAAGCTTTAGAAAACTCCCTGATCTCTTTAACAATTGCTTTCTTTTCAGCATTGGTTATTTTGTTGTCCTTCAAAGCGTCACTTATAGACTGTAGGATATCCATACCCTCATCCATAATTACCTTCCCTTCTCCGGCTAAACCTTTATTTAGGTTATAAAAAGTTAACCCTAAGCTGATTATTTTCATTGGATTCATTCTAGCCTCCTTAAGCACCACATCCGCAGTTTCCACCGCAGGGGCATCCATCTAGTTCTATTTCTACACAATCCTCACATTCACACTCACAGAAGCATTCAAAAGGTTCACAAGAACATTCTCCTGAATCCGTACAAGTACAGGTTTCTTCAGCTACCATTATTCACCCTCCAGAACTTTCATTCCAAGAGCTATAATTCCTCCAGTACATCCCGTAGCTATTTCATTCATTCCGTAATACAATCCTACTGCGGACAATATTCCCAGAACTATGATAGATAAAAAGATCTGTGGTCTAAGTTTTCCAAACATACGCTTCCTCTCCTATATTTTACGATTCCTCGGATGAAATGTTTCCTGTATATGTTCAGCTCTTTTGTATTCCTTAAGAGCTAGATTCATCTCTGAATCCTCCAACATATTATTTAATGTATGAAACCAATTAAATACTTTGAATCGTGCCAATTTATGTTTACCTCGCCTATAGTTTGTAGTAGCAGTTATCTACTGCCTCCTTATTATACAAACAAAGTAAACAAAATTTGTTAACTAATTGTTACGCTAATCCGTATGCTAATACTCTTACGTAAACTGCTGATAAGTCTGTAGTGTTAGCTACTTCGTCTAGAGCAGCTGCGTCAGCACCAGCTTCATAAATTTCAATTTTTTCGTTACTGTAATCATATTGAGCTACGTAACCTGATGACTCAGTATCACATACAACCATATGTATAGCTGTAAATCCTAAGTCTCCAGCACTTACTGATTCCCCACCAGTTGGGTATGAGTCGTCAAACTGTATTCTTTTTATGGTGAACTTACTTGCAGTTCCACCACTAATAGCAGCTCCTGTGTGAGCACCACTTGGTGTTGTTATTGTTATTGCCATATTTAGTTTCCTCCTAAAATATAGTTAGTTTATTTTACCGATCTATGGAAGTGTTCCGTTTCCTATTACAAATGCTCTTACGCTTGTTTGTAATGAAAGGTTACCACCGTTTTGTACTTCTGCAGAAGCAGCTCTGTCGCTTACTACTGTTGAAGTATGACATGACACGCTTGCGTTACTTGGTGTTACCAACAGCCATTTAGCTGCGGCTGCAGCATTGTCATCAAAGTATACTGCTACACCATTTGAAGAAGCAGAGTCATCGTTGTAAAGAGTTAGGTAAGAACCATCACTCAATGGAACATATAAGTCTGTTTCTGTAGTGTCATTATCGACCAAAAACTTTGCACCTGATAAATCAGTGTCGCCATTCTCATCTACATATACTTGCAAACCATCTGTAGCTGCTGCGTTATCATCCCACATAGTTCCAATAGAAGTTGTGGTTAGTGTTGCATTAGCTTGATAAGTAACAGTTGCGTTGTTTGCTGTTACACTTTCAAGGTGAGCTATCTTTCTGTCTGAGTCAGTTCCAATAGTATCAATGTGAGCATACACTGCTATTCCAGCAGAGGCTGCACCATCGGCATCTGTAATTGTTACCGGCACTGGAGCTACTCCATATGCTTTTATTTTTTCATTTGTGTAATCGTATGAAAACGATATCCCATCTGAAGGTTCAATGATGATATTTATAATGTCATCAAACCCTATCATCCCGGGTGTTAAGGCTTCACCACCAGTAGGGTAAGAAGAATCAAAGGTAATTTCTATTGCCTTGTACTTCAAGTTACCAGTGTTAGAACCAAACTTGCCCTGCAATACATTGCTATTTGAATCAGTAGCATCTGTTATTGAAATTGCCATTTGTTTATTCCCCCTAGTTTAGTGATAGTTTATCTATCTTTATTATTATACTAGTCTTTGTCTTTTTTCCTTTTAATAGCCTCTGCTATTTCATCCCGTTTCTTTTCGCCTGAACTTCCATCATCAAAATTTTTGTGCCCCATCTTCTTCGCTTGAGCTGTAGCAATTGCGAAAGGATTATCTACAGCCTCTAACCTAAAAAATCAGCAGTTCTCTCTATTGTTCCCTTGTAATCAGATGATTTTTGGAAACACATTTCACATGGACAGTTTGATTTATACATATGTTTAGCATCTTGAGCCATCCAATTGAATAGATCATCAACTGATTTAGATAGTTTTATTTCTATCTCACCTGAATTTTGAGAACCAGCTTCCTTCATTCTTTTTTTTGCTATAAAAGAAAGTAGATTGTTAAATCCCTCTGTTGTGTTTAGTTTAGATATTGGGGTTTCCATTGAGTTTCCACCTTCAATAACACCTCTTTTCTGGTATTTACCTAGTTGAGGCTTTGTTAATGCTTCCTCATAATATCTAGGACCAAGATTTGATCCAGCTTCATTCACTGCCCAAGGAACATAATTATGTCCTGTAGGATCAATATCATAACTTACTGGAGTGTACCGAGCATTTTCTGGCTCTAGTTCAGAAGGAAAGCCGTACTTATCTAAAAGTCGGTGATGTTCGTCTTGGCGAGCTTGTGTGTTATACAACACAGAAAACTGCATGTCTTCCATTCCTTCTTGTTCTTTTTTCATGAAATTCATGAAAGAACCCATAAAATCTATTTCATTATTTTCTTTCATAACTATCTCTACCCCCTTTTGAAATCCGTTTCCATTTCCATTGTGGGTGTTCTCACTGTGCTTAGAACACCAATAATCTGCTTCTATTTCTCCTATTACAATTGAACAACTTTGATCTTCTTTGTTGAAGAAATCACATGTTCCACAATTGAATCCAGCTTTTATTTGCCCTTGAGTAGCTTCTTGATAATTCACAGATTCCTTTTCAAGCTTTTTTTGTGCTTCATCCATAACATCAGAGTCTTTATCATCTTCATGATCTTCTTTTACTAGACAACTACCATCAATACATGAGGATGTTGCAGCATTATCTGACTTTATTATGTCGAAAGAAGCTCCTTGATTCACTCCCTTTTCACAAACAGTTACCTCGGCAAGCTCAAGTTCATCCACCTGCATCACATCTTGCATACCTTTTTGAATATTTTGTGTTTTTATAGCACTTCCTGCAATACTATAGCTTTTTAACTTACCGCTACCAATTTGTTCTGCTACTTTTTTTGATATTTTAGTATCATTTCTAAGTTCTGTTATAAAAAATAAACCCTCATCATTTACTCCAGACTTAAATACCTGACCACTTTTACTAATATAAGCTGGTAATGCCCACCCCACTTGAACGTCGGAGTGTAATACCATAGCATTTCTAGTTCTAAAGTTTGTCATGTATTTATCAAATGCCTTATCTAAAGCATTAGTAGTAATTAAATGACCTTCCCTATCCACAAGTTCAATAGAGGCTGGACCACCTATAACTAAGTGATCATCATCAGAAATATTCATTTTCTTTAATTCTTTAGCATAATCTTTGTTATCTGGAAACGCTCTAGATAATGTTAAAAGTTCTGCTGCGGTAGAAAAACCAGCTTTATGTAATCTTTGGTACTCGTCTAAAGCATCAGAAATATCATTCATAGATACCTTACCATCTATAGCCTTTTCTAAAAAGACTACTGAGGTGTTATTTCCTCCCAATAGATCATATACATCTGTTAAAGAATTAGACCCATTAGTCCAATTTGATGGGCTAGGAATATTTCCTACTTCAGTTTTTATAGATTCAATCGTCATACTATTCAGTTACTCCCCAGATTACACCCGTAAGTGTAGGGGTGTTTTGTGCGGCTATCATTGAAACCTTTCCTCTGAAGTCTAATGGAACCTCACAATTGAAAGAATCACCACCATAAATAGGAATACCATTAGCCGAAGTTGCTGTTTGATCAAAGGCTAAGTAAATAATATCTGCGGCTGTAGCAGACCTATTAGTAAATTGGAACCCTTTAATTTTTGTTAGAGAAGGTTTCTTTACGGATGAAGATGCGTTTTCTACGCCTGTCCATTCATACAAAGGACCTTCACCACCTGTTTGGTTCCCATCTACATATGTCGAAACTGCGGTTGTATCCTCTCTAATCTCAAACATAATTTTGTCTGCATAGAAGTTTATATTGTGTTGGGCAGTTGTTACTAAATATAATCTGTATACAGCTGCATCTGTGTTAGCTGGAATAGCATAAGTAGCTGATAGTTTTACGAAACCTGTAGTTAGGTCATGACTACCAGATGTACCATGTGATGTTGTTCCAGCAGCGTCTCTTAGAGTCAGTGTAACTGCTCCTGATGCTGATGCCCCACGAACTTCTAATTGAACTGATATGTATTGTGTGTTTACATTTCTAGAAATCATTGGTGATTCCCAGTAGAACCCTTCGCCAGCAGCTGAGTTAGCTGGGTTTATTAGTAAGGATGCTGCACCCTCTGCTTGTTGTCCTGTATCTCTAGCTCTAGCAGAACCAGTCGCTACAAATTCATCAACAGTAGTTCCTTCTACGCCCGGATTCAAAACTAAGTTTGTTGCAATTTCTCCACCATTAGCTACTATTGAATATACATCTTCAGCTGTGGTGCTTGCAGCATTTGAGATTGCTACATATCTATTAGCCGGATGGACAGATTGTCTTGTGGAACTATCTATGTCCCACCCTCTGTGATCCGTGTGTCTTTCGTTAGCCATTTATATTTTCTCCTATTTATTGAAAGTTACGATAGCTAAAAAGCTACCCATTACGGCAGTTGTATGTACTACTAGTATTCCTAGTGCTACAAGAATACTTTTTGCTCCGTACATTTTGCTACGCCATTGAGAGATATCGTCGACTTTATTTTCAACTTGCTCTAAATTTTTAGATAAGTTTTGGTTGAGGGCGTTTTGACTAGAAATATAAGAATCTAAACGTTCCATATAAACTGCTAAATTCACTTGTGTGTCCTTGTTGGGCACTTGTTAGTCCTCACAAAATATACTAGTTTTTATAAATAAGCAGGGGGACCGAAGTCCCCCCACAAGTCTCATCACTAAACTTTATGCGTTTAGATCAGCTATTTTTGATTGTACAAAAATGTTGTTACATCGCATTTCAGCCATTGTGTAGAGTAATCCTCTAACAACTAAAGCATTTGCTGCGAAGTAATCTCTGTTCTCTACATACTGTGTAGGTTGAGCAACAGCGATTTCTATGTAATCAGTGTCCAAAACGTAAACGTTTGATCCTAATACTGCATCAGCAGTTGATACGGATTTAGCAACGTCAGCGTCTGGTATGATTGGGATACCTTGGTAGGTAGCCAATACTAGTCCAGTTCTTGTACCCGGGAAAGTTCTTTCAGAACCTACTCCAACTTGGTACTCTTCTTGTCCTAAGTATCTTTGGTTTGAGTTAAGCAATCTTTCTAAGTTGAAGTATTGGTCGTGTCCCAAAAGGATTAGTTTTGGTTCTCCACCATTTTCTCTTATTTTTTGGATTGCAGTGTCTAATAAGTTTAGACTCAAAGCTCTTCCTGTTCCTGAGTTGTAAGAAACAGAAGCACCAGCATTCCATGCACCAGCTGTTCTACCACCTAGTGTCAAGTCGTATGCTCTTACTCTTGATGATTGCCCACCAACAGCAGCAGCATCCTCAGCTACAACATCATCAATAGATGTCATACCTGCTCTTGAATGAATGAACGCCACGTCAGAGTCAGCGTATGTAGTACCTGAAGCAACTGTAACAACACCTGTAGATGTGTTTACTGCGGAAACTGTAGAACCAGAAGTTCTGTCGAATCCTGTTGCTGAGTTATCATATTGTCCTACTGAGTCACCAATCTTGAAGTTCTTAGCAATTGCTGCTGGAACTGTAAAGGCGGTTGTAGAACCAGCTGAAGCTAAGTAAGCTGAACCAGCTAGTAACTCTTCGTTGATCTCTTTAATGTGGTCTAACTGAGCATTTTCGTTTTCCAAAGCAAGAACATCCCCAACACCACCTTCTAGCTGTGCAGTGAATACTGATTTCACTGAAGCACCGAATGTAGTTGAAACGATTCTAGGTAAACTAGAAATTGTTTCTATGTTGGAAACGTCAACTGTTGGTAAACTTCCAGTTTCAGTTACTGGTCTTGAACGGCTAGAACCTCTGTCAGTTCTTACCCTCCAACCAGCTGTATTACCCCAGACCACTCTGGGAATAGCATTGAAGAATCTAGTTTGGTTGTTTAGTGCTTGCCAAACTTTTCTTCCATATGTTGTATTGAATACACCTGTCGCAGAGTCAACTGTAAAGTAGGATTGTTTCTGTAAGTATTCAGGTCCGAATACAGACTGATACAGTCCTCGTTGAGACTGGGCAAGATATTCCGATAAACTTGGATTAGCCATGTTTATAATCTCCTATAGTTTGTTTATTTTAACCTTCTAATAGTTCCCTAGGGACACCATCAGTATTTCCTGTTTCGATGTTATGTTGCATTCTTCTGAGTTCTGAATAAGAAAGTTCTGAAAGCTGTCCGGCTGTATCAGCCATAGCAGCAGATTTTTGAATTGGTGTTGATCCATCAACGCCTAAACCATTTACTATTTTTGGAGCTTGTAATCCAGTTTCTTCCCTGAATCCCATTTTTCTTAGTCTGCCTTCAGATTCTGCTTGGACTGCTTTTTGCATATTAGACTCTGTATTAGCTATTTGCTTCTTCAAAGATTCTATTTGCTTGTGCATTTTTTCCATATCATCATCTTCATCATCGTCCATACCCTTCTCTTCTATTGGTTCGTCAGATGCATCGTCATCTTCTTCCTTGTACATACCTTTCTCTTCTTTGTCCTCATCATCGTGAGCACCTTTTTCCATCTCTTTTTCCTTCTTGTCATCTTCATCGTCGCCGTGATATGCAGCTTGGATTGTGTTTTGCTGATCCTCAATTTTTGAAGGAATGTTTGCAGCTTCCTCTGAGTCATCAGATTTTTGAGGCGTTCCGCCACTTGGGCTTGCCTTTCTGTCTCCACCACTTATGTCGGCTCCAGCATAACTGTCTCCTTGAGTGGCTTTTAACATTGAAACAACCTGTGAAGCAACTGATTTAACGAGTTCTGATTGAGCCTTTTCCATCTCTTTCTCGTTTCGGTCTGCCTCATCTTCTTCTTCTTCCTTAGCCAATCTAATGTCCATTTTTTGTAGGACTTCGGCTACAGCAGCAAGAGCAAGGTTTGTTCCTTCCATTTGTTTCTCAAGTCTTTCTGAGATATCTGCCATATTAATCTACCCCCTATGTCTTTTGTTTTTATTTCATTGACACAAAAGGTTGGTCTTAGCCATCCGACCCTTTTAGAATAAAATATAACGTTATATTTAACGTTATTACATTATACTACGAGAATCGAAAAAACCTACTAAATTTAATAGAATTATATTATGAACAATATAATTTAGTCAGATTCAGGTAATCCTTTATTATCCAGTTGTATCATTTCATTACGAAAATCATATAAAGGTACCTGTAAAAGTTTTTTTAGTTTGTCACATTGGTTGCCTTCTGGCAAAGACGCTTCGACTAAATCTAATATTTTACCTACCATCTTAGAATGTCGGGCAATTATATATTCTTGTGTGGGTGTTATTTTACTTATATCCATCTCTTTCCTCCTATTTAACTAAAGTCAAATTTACTAGATAAATCAATACCTAGTTTCATTAAAAATTTCCTTTCCTTTCGGGATAACCCTTGTACATATGCATCCCATGCTTTTTGTATCCAACGGCTTCCTTCTCTTGGGGTATCTGTGGTATACCAACCTCTTGGCGAGCCATCCCACTGTACTACCCGTTTACTACCAAAATCTCGCCCGTTGGGGTAAGATACTGGTCTAGAAGTTGCTCCTTTATACTCACCCCTCTTTATAGGATTTCTATAAGTCCTATCGTGATCTTTAGGTTTTTGTATATATTGTGGAAGCGGTCCTTCATCCCCATCATGTACCTGTTTAGCATATGGAGCAGAGTATGTAATTTTAAACCCTTTAGAATCAAACGAGATAGTTCCAGATCTCTTTAAGTTACCTGATCCTCCCTCTGGGACTAATTCTTGTGCCTTATTAAATACAGCTGTACCTATAGCATTTATAGTAAACTTGTTTAGCTCCTTAGCAAACTTAGATCGGTTTTTAGGCATAATATATTATTATACTGATGTATTAGATAAATCTGTCCATTTTTCTGGGATTTTGTCTATAAACTTTCGTTTACTCTTATCGTAACGATTCAAATAAATAATGTCTCTACTAATATAACCAGCCTGTGGGTGCCAATATGTGACTATTTGTTTGGGTGGAGTAGCAGCATGTAATCTCTGTAATGCAAACTCATCCGGTCCTTTCATTGTTCCACAGATAAGTAATTGACCAGTACCTATATCTATCTCATCTATACGATGGAAATGACCAATCATTACACTATCAAACTCTATTTTTGAATCATCGTCCATAGATTCTTCAATTTCTCTTTGTAAAGACTTCTTGTATTGAAAGACGCTTCTAAGTTTAGTTATAGCCCCTGCAATTGATCCACTACTGCCTGCACCCGATATAGAATCTCCATGCATTATAAGAACTACTTTATCATGAATATTAAAAGTAGTTAGGAAACTTCTAGGAATGTGGAATTTTAAATTATCTTGGTTTTTACAAAAGGCTGCAATCCATTGATAAAGCATATAATCCCAATCCATATACTTATCTTTCATCGGTGGCTTCCTAGTCATTCTTCCATGATTACCAACTACACAAGGAACTGTAATCTTTGTGAAGTGTGGTGCCATATACATCAAAGCTTGAGCAATAATGCTTGCTCCTCTAATCATTTGCTCCATACAGTTAGCCATATTAGACCTTGCTAACTCATCATGAATGTCTCCACTAATCATATCACCTAACATGGGAACTATTAGTTCATCTATGGGAGCACCTTGTCTACGGAATGTAGCTAGTTTTAGTATTTGATTCGCCCACCCATACATTCTTTTATTAAATATATCAAAGTTATACTCGTTCAATCCCCTCATTTGTTCTTTGTAGACCTGCTCCCCAACATGTGTATCTGATAGAGGGGCTACCATAATTTGAGTCTGTTGACCAAAAGGTGTTTTGTCTGTTTTGTCTAGGTGTTTTAAAGGTACGGATGGGAAAGCTTTAGTAAACTCTTGAATGGTTTCAACAATAAGCTCTTTTTTTGTATCATCTTTCAATGATGAATTATATAACTTCTTATAAAAAGCCGCTTCACTTTTATGGGTAACAACTTTCTTATCAAGTTTTATTCGTTCCGCTAAACTATCTTCGGGGTGTAAGACCTGCTCTTCTTGGGCTTCCCATACTTCGCTGTCGTGCCAACGTTGAATCGTTGTTCGATGCGTCTCTGTCCCATATTCCTCGTTCATCCACTTTGCTATTGAGGTCCACGTCGCTCCCAACGCCCTCCTTCTTATTACTTCTGATCTTGCCTGCTCGGGAATCATAGTTCCTCCTTATCTGCTTTACTAAAATCTTACCACACGTAAGACATTTTAAATCTCCATCTTCATTTATATACATATGTCCAGTACACTTAGGACACATCTTATCATATAATTTCATTTAAACAAAGGGGCTTTGTTTGTCTTCTTCATCTTCTGTGTCAACTTTACCTACATTTTGATCTCTATAACCACCAGTAAGTGTTGGGCTTTGTTCAGATCCTGAGCCGTAGCCTAACTGAATACTTAGTCCTGCTGGAGCTACATCAGCTGCATTCCCTTTTTCATCAGGTTTATTGCCTTTAATATTTTCGGAGTCATCAAGATTTTTAATTTTTTTCTCCATATCTTTTTGTTTTAAATGTGCTTTATCGTCAGGTTTAGCGTCAAACTCTACAGGATTCTTAAGACCATCAGTCACTTTAGTTTGATCATTTATTGCTGTAGAAGACGACTGCTGCCTAAATTTTATATCATCTTTTTGAAGTTCTTCTTGAACCCATTTAATTAACGATATAGTTGATGAAGTATGGCTTTTTTGCATTTTTCTTTCTGGGGACTGATCTGTTAAAAATAAACCTAATCTTTCAATACCGGTTCTTTTTTTACCCTTACGATTCTTTTTCCATCTCTTCTTACGTTCGGATCTACCACCATACGTAGGGGTAAAGACACCTGTATCTTGTGACGTAAATACTGTACCACCGCCGAATGAACCGGATGTAGCTGCACC
>Ga0070747_1001432_pt1 | contig 11668 bp, 10 predicted proteins | sample VirMetDEL_Mar_31_FD_77321 | JGI IMG/M metagenome (GOLD analysis project Ga0070747, IMG submission 77321) | Aqueous microbial communities from the Delaware River and Bay under freshwater to marine salinity gradient to study organic matter... | ecosystem: Environmental > Aquatic > Marine > Coastal...
CTTCGTCATTATTTAATTCAGAAGCCCTTACAGTGTCTAATAATTGATATACTATGTTTTCTTCAGTTGTATTCATTATGTTCCTCTTTTACGATATGTTTCAGTTGACAAATATTGCGCTTGTGCTCTTGGATCACCAACAGCTATAAAGATATCATTAATAATAATCTTAATGATTTTATCAGTAGCCTGGTCAGGTAAGTTAACTGCAATCTCATAATCCCAATCATCGTGTCTTGAATACAGACCGAATGTAGGCTTCATTAAATAAAACCCTTGTATAGCTGTAGGTGTACCATCACTACTTAAAATTCTTAGTATATCACTATACAAAACAACAGTAGGATACATTGCTGTAGCTTGTGTATTTGGATTGGTTTCAAAAATTTCTTCTTGCCCATGTCTTATTAGTCTTGTTTTTCTAACTTCAACATTAGCATCAATTACCTTTACTTGCATTAAGTGAAGATAATCATTAGGTAATGCGATAGACATATAGCTATCGTCATTAGGGTCTTTAATCGTAGGTATATTAAATGGCTTATACAACGTTCTTATATCATCACGAATTTCTTGCGTGTTTTCAATATATTTAACTGTCTCACCTATGAAATCATAAGTAGCAGTTTGAAGTTTATTCATAACATACTCAATAGGGAAAAAGTCAGAACCCATTTTATCAGCTCCTTCTAAAACCTTTTTATAAAGATGATTAATTGTATAAGCCATTTTATTTACTATTTACTTTCTAATAATTTGTAAAGTTTACCAACAGAGCTTGTTCTAACTTCTGGATGATTTGTAAAGAAAACCTCTACAGTATCATAGTTATCACCTAAAGCAACGTTGTTATATTTATAAAGCCCATTTGAAAATTCAAGAACATGCAAACGAGTCATTTCTTTAAATTCAAATTTACTTTTAGCTATGTCAATATTATTTAGAATAGAATTAACCAATCTAGCATTCTCCATAGATTGTCTAGCGTAACGTTTAAGATTAGATCTTAAAGCTTTCTTTTCTACATCTTTTTCAAAACGAGGAATAGAATAAGGTAAATCTAATTGAGCTAATACATATCTCAATATATCATAACCTACTGCGTGAACGCCTTTATCTTGAGATAAATTTCCAATCACTTTATCTATATAGTCTTCTTCATCAAGATGACTTATTTCTAAGTAATCTCTACATTCTAATGTTATTTGAGAATTATCTTTCTTATTCTCTAAAATCTCTGCAGGTACATCAGGAATCCCTTTTAATTTTACTTCCGGATGTGCAATCATCCAATTAAGTAATAATTTTATATTCGGGTCTTTATCAGGTGCTAAATCTTTAACAATAGAATCTATTAAATAACCACCTAAGTTTGTGAAATTTACATTTCTTAATCTAACAGTAGTGTGGTCAAAAGGAGATTCATAATTAGGTAAATGATACCCTCCAAATGCTTCTGGTCCAAGATTGTTTCTTACATTATAAGTAAGTCTCCATCTTCCGGCAATATTTACCTCATGCCATTTTGGTTTACTTTTTGTTTCCATTTATTTTCTGATTTTTGTTATGATTATAAGATAAGGGAGATAGATAAAACTACCTCCCCTAAATTGGTTAAAATCTTAGTAATGCCAAACAACAGCTTTCTCACTTACAACTGGCTGACCTGTTAAGGCTCCACCTGTGAATTTAGCAGATGCTTTTATGATACCACAACTTTCCGTAGAATAGATGATAGGTAAAATTTCACTTAATAAATCAAAACGACCTCCATCAAATCCAGAGAATGCCACTGAAGACTTATCTCTACCTGAATCTAATGAATGTAATCCATCAATATATTTAGCTCTTAATTCTCTATTCGCTCTCGCTAAAACATCAATATTAGAAACACCATTTACCATAGAAGCATTAAGAACATACATTGTTCCAGTACCAACAATACCACCATTTTGAGGTGCAAATGCTGGATGGTTAGATAATTCATCTTCGATGAAAATCATTGTATTTTCTAAGTACTTGTACTTGTCAATAGTAAAACCAACAGCTTTGTCAGAATTGTTTCTTACATCAAACACTGTATTAGTGTTGTGTGTGAAAGGTACAGACGTTCCTGAAGAGAAACCAAGAATAGCTTTCATTGCAGCATCCCATTTGATATGAGCAAGTTTATCACCTAAAATAACAAACGTATTACCAGTAGAACCAGCAGGAGAACGTTGTGCTAAAATAGTAATGAACAATTCAAGAGCTTCCATATCTAACGCCCCATTAGGATCATAAGAAATAGTTAAACTATATTGAAATTGTCGAATCCAACCATCCCCAATAACTGGAGCAACAATACCGTAATCAGCTGTAAAGCCTTCTAAAGTAAGTTGGTTAGTTCCATAATCTTCATACCAAGCATGAGAACTCGCATCCATAGAAGTACGTGCGTGACGTGCACCCATTTCCATATCAATAGCGTGTTTCTCTCTTAAATCCATAACAGCTTCTAATTCCCACATTTGAGCTTTAGTTTCACTATTATAAATAGTAGCTACCTTTTGATTCAAAGCAGAACCAGTAATAGTTAAAGAAGCACGAGAAATGAAAGAATAGTTAATTCTCCATTTAGTTCTTCTTTCTCTTTGGTAACCTTTCATAGAACCTTCACCAAATCTGTTACCAGCTTCAGGGAATAATTCTCCTGCAGCTATTTGACCAGCTGAGAATAATCCTGTTGGACTATTTACTTTACCATAAACCACATAATGGTCAGCACTTGCAGCTTTAACTGGAGTACCCATTACAATGATATTCGGACCATCATAATTTCCTAATGCTACAACATCACCTTCATTGAACTTGTCTCCGAAAATATTGTTATTAGCATCATGAGTTACAGATAATGCTACAAAACAATTATGTTTTACATCAGCAGCTGTAGTAGTACCAGTACCATAAGTTACACCGGCTCCAGAAGCAGTCATATCTGTGATAGCTGTAACTACTGCTAAAGTAGTAGAGAACGTTGCTTTACCCCAAGAATAAGCTGGAATAAATAAAGAACCTTTATAGGCAATACGAAAAGCATTGTCATAAAGTCTTTCAGATACCTGCATAACTTTACCAGCTTTCGCTCCCATATTCACACGTCCTGTAGCATATAGCCAAGACATGAATTTATTTTTGTTTGCAAATAAGTCAAACGTTTTGTTTTTTATTGCAAAATGCTTTGCCATATTAACGGTCAAAGACTTGTCTTCTGTATGTACTTGAGGATTGAATCTCTCAGTAATACCTCTTAATAATTGTCCCATTTTTAAATTTTTTTAGGATTTATAATTTATTTTTAAAAATGGTTGTAATCTCAATAGCTTTGCCTTCGAGATTCTTCCCGGATATTTACATCTTAAATGGTTAATACAAACAACTCAACACCTAGCTTTGCCTGGTGTTATTTTATGAATTGTTCGAAATAACTTTGTTTACCTTCGTTGCTTTCTTGGGTTTCGGAACCCTGATTACTGGTTTGTTGTGAACCTTCCATCCCTAATTGTTCAAGGGTGTTCTTTACTCCAGTTTTATAGTCTGGTTTTCCAAGCTTCTTAAGGATTTCTCCTTTATACTTCTTGAAAAGCGCATACTCAATAGCATCCGATGGATTTGCTCTAAGATGATCAATATGTTTATTTTTAGTTACAGAAGCATAAGCTTCTAGTAAATCTTCTTTTTTAGGTTTGATACCCATGAAATTTCCTGACTTGAATATTTCATTAATAGCTCCTTGGGTTTCTGTTTTTAATTTAGCAATAGATTGCTCTTTAGTTTCTTTCTGCTTATTATCAAAAGCTTCTACGTCAGCTATCTTTTTACTTCTTAAAGAATTTACTCCTTCACGTACAGTTCTTGCAGCAAATTTTAAAGAGCCACTATCTTCTAATTTTTCAAGCTCGGCTTCTATTTGGTCAGCAACCTCTTCGTCGTGAATATTTTTACCTTCTTTCTGAAGTGATATTTTCAAATCTTCTTCTACAAGTTTTCTATCATCATATTGAATTAAGTCATCTAAGTAACTAATCAAATCTCTATCCTTTTCTATCGTTGTAGATTCTTCAGCAACATCTTGTTTTTTTATAGAGTTTTTTAAACTTTCTAAATCTTCAAAATTAGTTCCAAGCTTTTCATTTAATTCTAACAATTCAGCCTTTTCAGATTCAGCTAAAGTTTCATCAAATTTAAATGGATCTTCTGTAGTTTCTGTTTCAATAGCATTTCCCTCATTATCAAATTTAATGTCCTCAGTTGTTTCTGTAGTTTCAGCTTGCTCATTAAATCCCGGAGGTGGAATATCAACGTTTTCTTTAAATTGGTCTTGGAATGCTTTTTCATCTGCTATTTCATCTTGTTGAAAATAGCCTTCCTCTAATTGCATTGGATCTGGTGTAAAATTTTCTTCTGGCATAATAAATTGTTTTTCTGATTTTTATTTAACTTATACATACAAAAGTAGTAATTATTATTTTTCTGCTTTTGCTGGTGTTGGTTTCTCTTTTTCTTTTTGACTTTTCTCAGCTTCTAATGCTAGTTTCGCAGCTGTTTGTAACTCTTGAGATTGATTCTTTTCATTCTCAGTAAATGCTTTATTGTCTGCATAAATATGAGCCACTTCTATATCTTTAGCGTGACCATCTCTAACAACTTGGTCTTTCTTATCTTGAAGAACTTGTTCGTGTTGTTGTTTAGCTTGTTCAGCTTCTTGAGCTGCTTTAGCACTTTCAGCTTGCATTTTCTGAAGAGATGCTAATCCCTTTTCTAAAATAGCTTTACTTTCAGAAGCACTATCTCCTTGAAGTACATTAATCAAATCAAGTATCAATTCTTTCTCTGTTGCATTACCTAATGCTTGAACAGCGGCTTGGTCAATAATATCTTTATCGCGTTTATCTTTAAAACGGTTCCCTAAATATACACCAATATCATCATTAAAATACTCTCCATAAATTGTAAGAAACTTAGTCATTAAGTCTCCGAAAACATAACTGAAAACTTGTCCAGCTTTATAAATATGTTTAGACTTAGCTAAAGTTCTATCTAAAATACTTTGGACAAATTCATCAAAAGGATTAAAGTATATTTCAGTACGCGCGTTAGATTGTCTAACAGCAGTATCTGTTCCACCTTTAGTTTGGTATTGGTCTACTTCTCCTTGACGTTCTTTTGAGATACCTACAAACTTTCTTGCTAAATCTTCTATTAACATTAAGGCATTAATCAAATCTTGTGTCTGCCCTTTGTTTGTTAAATCTAAAGCTGTGAATTGATTAAAGGTAGCTCTTGACTGTTTATCTTTTGAATTGAATAATAAGATTTTATCTTTCTTGATATGGTGAAGCATTCTATTTATTGCGTTCTCTTTACCGTAAGTATCTAAGAATTGTTTTGGGATTTGTGAAGTATCGTAAACTAATATTCTACCATTGTTAGCTTTTATAGCTAATCTTAATTCGAATAAAATCTGAGAAGCTAAATCTTGTAAAGGCTTTACCTTTGCTACAACTGAACGTATCTCTCCAGAGTACATTGTGTTTCTACCTCGTAAATGAATAACAGGTAAACGTACTTTTTTCTTATTGTCTATAAAGCTTAAACGTTGTTTGTATTCTCCATAACCTAAACAGATTTCAGGACCTAACATATCGACATATCTGATAACTTCGAAAGTTGTCTTTTCTACTCTATCTCGCTTTCTTACTTTATCTGTAGGTTTTAATAAAGTGTATTCTTTTTCTCCCGTAACTTTATTGATGTGAACTTTAGCTCTAATTTCTTTACGAGATCGCCATAACATCTTTACAGTTCTCAATCTATGTGTAGCAGAACCTTCATACCAATTTTGGTAACTGGTTCCATTCTCACAATTTTGGAAAGCACTACCAGTACTGTTTTTACCGTAAGAGAAATTATCTTCAATTAATTTACCACTTGATAAAGAAGTAAATACATCTTCTACTTTAGTTATTTCCTCTTCCTTTAAATCGTATTTATTTAGAATTTCATTTAAAGTCATATAAGGAGAATGAGCAAATATGTTTATATCTGTCTGAACCTCTTCATCAGGATTCATGTCGTTATATGTTTCGTCATAACGCGTTCTCACTAAAGTAGGGTGTCCATCTTTTTCATCTATAAACCCAGTAGCTTGTTCTGAAATAAGAAAGTCTTGAAGCAGTGTTTTAATTTTCCTAGACTCTTTCTTTACATCTAAAAAATGTACTATGATATCATCTGATAATTCTTCTGATAATGTCTTATATTCTTTAGAGAAAAAGACTTCAATATTATCTGGTAAGTCTACTTCAGGATTTTCAGTATCTACTTTAAAACCTAATTGACCTTCTAGCTTTTTATTCTCAGCACGTAATATATCTTCCGAAATGTATTTCACTTTCTCGTCAAGACGTTTATTAATAGCTGCTTTGTTTATAGAGTAGGTTTTCTTTCTAAGAGGTAATGATAAGTATTCTCCTACAAGCTGATCTACTACCATTTCAGCTAAAGGGTAAACCATAAAGTCTACTCCTAATTCATAACCGTATTGTTCTGTGATAGTTTTGTCAGCTTCATTTTCCTTCTTTGTCTTTTCGCAAGAATATGTTCTGTACAAATCAGATATAGTTTCATTTCTTTGGTGGAATGCTTTAGTTCCTAAAAATTGAATCATTCTATTAGCGTGTTCAATATAAAGTTTTTTAGTCCACTGTGATTCAGGGCGTCTTTGCTTTGGGAGTTCAAACTGGTTATATATCATTGTTCTTTATTTTTTTGAATTTGAGCTTTAATAGAACTTAGAAAAGGATCTTCTTGTGGTTGCTGTCTAAATTTAAGCATTTTCTGTTTTTCTGCTTTTTCCATATTCTTTTTCTGTGACATAAAATTAAGATAATTTTCTCTATCTTCTCCTGTAAGGTGTTTACGTGGGTCAAAGGTTTCAAGACTATCGCCCGGAGACCCTTGTCCATAAGACCTTACAACTAAATTACCATTTGAATCTATCGTATGATATGCCATATCCATAAGCACATCTCCCTCATCATAATCCTCTATATCATCGGTGATTTCGTCGAACATATCTAATTTTGAAATTAAACACATACCAAATGCCATTGCTAAATCTGTATTTGCATCTCCATAATCAATCAAATCTAATAATATTTTATCAAACCAAATATTTTGACAATTTAGATTGACTTCGTGTTTAAGTAATTTAGTAACGATAAGCTTCATTTCAGTAGTCATATGTACACCATATGTCTGCCTACCTTTATTGGCTATTGCTTCGTTTCTAAGGATTGGTTTTTCTTTTAAGAATGAATGTCCTAATGTATCTTCAAAGTAATTGATAATAGCAACCTTAGAATATTCCACTAACATCTTACACTTGTAAAATATAGCTAGTTTTAAAGAGTTGGAATAAAACGTATCATCTGAAGAAGCATCTCCTTTCTCTTTGATATACGCTACAGGCATATTGTAATCTTTTGTGACTCCATTGAAACAACGATAAATAATAGAAGCTCCCATAGAACCTTTATCTTCATCTGTCTGTTGGTCATAACTATCAATACCTCCTATGTCTGCATCGTAAGGCATATTAGAACTATTGATTGGGTCACATATTTTATATACAGTACCTCTATCATCTTCGATAAACTTTACCTTGCTACCATTAAGCATATGTAATTTATCTCGTTCTTTCTGAGTATGGCATCGTTGCAACTTCCAATTAAGAGAGTCATCATAATCCCATTCTAATCTTCCTTGAACTTTTTTATAAGGTATTTCTGTATCGTAAATCTTTTGTAATTGGTCGTTTAAATAAATACGATTTAATAAACCACCAGAAGTCTTAAGGAATAAATGCCCTTCTTCAGTAGGTCTTGATTGTATCTCTTTGATATAACCATCTCTTGACTTACTTGCTTTCTGTCTACGTTTGAGTATATGTTCTAATGCTTTAATTTCATCCGTTCTACCTGTGCGTGGGTCAAAGAAATTAGCATTGTCATCCATTGCTTCCATTTCCGAATCTCCCTTTTCAACATTACCAGGGTAATACATATAGGCTGGAATAAACAACCTTTTCATATTGTAAGAATCAGGAGCTTCATAGACAATCTTCATATCTCTTGAACCTTTGTCTACTTCACCACCAGTACCATACATCATTGGTACTCCGAATTGAGTAGCACCTTCCATAAAGCAAGGCTCACTCGCTTTGTATGATTTAATTAAATTGTCTTGTAATCCTATCTCCTCAAAGATAAAAAAGGAATAAGAACCACCTTCAAAAGCTGATGGATCTGAGAAGAATGTTTTAACTGTTAATTGTGAACCGATACCTTCATCTTTCTGAACTTTGTTTTCAGTTACCTTGTAGATTAGTTTTAGTTCTGTTTTGTTTTTATGGTAACTGACTTTGTATTCGGGTCGTAGATTATCTAATGACTTAATTACTTTTTTAAAGAGGTCTGTAGCCTTATCCTCTTTACCGGCTCCAATAGCACATTCATTATTCATATGGAAAAGTAAATTCCATAGTGTCATACAATCTCCTATGTACGACAATCCCATTCTTCGAGCTTTACCGATTATTAAACCGTAACCTAATATCTCTGCCTTTTCTATTTCTAAAAATATCAAATGGTCAAGTACACGATAGTAAGGGTGAGCAAGTTTTTTCTTTTTAGCACCTTGCTTTAACATCATTATCTGAACCATATTCAAATAAAAATAATGTGGGCCCGTTATTCGTGGATATTGAACTCCATCTACAATAGGAGCATAACCCTCTAAACATCTTCTATCTTGTTCATCCCAAAAATCATCGTGTTCTAAAGTACCCCTTTCCATTGGAGGAATAGGTTCGTGAATTAATGGTGAATAATGCTTAGCATCAAAGTCTTTTATTTTTGGAATTGTAAACTCCCAATAATTGTTTTTACCGTAAATATCGTAGTTGTTGTTACGTACATCAAGATTTTTATTGAGGTAATGTTTACGAGGTATTATTTTTTGGGATATTTTCATTGTAACAAATTTAGTAAAAAAATAAAGGAGATTACATTACTGCAACCTCCTTAAGTTGGACAAAGTAAAAGTCAGAAAAAAACAGCATCCAATATTCTTATCTTTCATTATGATAAAAGGAATTCGAATCTAATGCTTTCTCTTCTAACCTTGTCAGTTTTCTTCCATTTCTTACTGGTCCGTCTGCGAAGACATCTATGTTAGCATTTGCTTTATTGAAATTTTCAATTAAAGTTTTGATAGTGTTTAATTGCTTAAACAATGTTAACATACGTTCTTCGTTTCTTGTAGAATAAACTTCTTCTCTCCTTCTGTTTTCTGGAGTAATCACATAAATATTTGCCTTACGAATAATGGATTTCTTGTCTTTGTCATTAAAACCTTCTCCCCATTCTCCACCATTTAATAATTGTTTGATTTCACTAAACTCGCCTATCAAATCTTCTATGTTCTCTTCAGTAGCTTCTTCTACTTCAATAAAATCATTCTTCTCTTTCTGAAGTTGTATTTCTTTTAACTTCTCTAAAAGCATAAAATCCAATGTTCGCTTTTCTTCAATCGTTGGATTGTATTGTTGTCTATCATACTCTATCAAACATTTCTGAATCAATTCCTGATCCCAAACAAAAGCACGACGATTACCTTTAGTAGCAATCTCCATAGCTTTAAAAGGTCTATCCTTTTCTTTGTAGTATCTGATTGGAGTTAAGTAATCAACAGTAAGCGCAATAGCAGTAAAACATTCTATCCCTAAATCTTTATTGTTTATAATTTCCCTGAATTCTTTAATGGCTCTTACTCCATCAAATTCTCCATCAACTCTAACAAGTCCAGTATGAGGATCTAATTCTACTAAGTACATTCTTATGCTTTTTTAAGGTTCTTAGCAGCTTTCTTTCTCAATTCATCCTCTCGCGTAGCTTTCACTTTATTAGCTTCAATCTCCGTTTTGGTTAACCCCAAATTAGGATATTGCTTCGCTATCTTAGCAATAGTATTCTTGATTTCAAATGGTCCTTTAGATAAACCAAAATTATGCTTAAACCTTCGTGTAACCTCTTTGACTAATTTAAGTCTTACTGGCTCTATTCGCACTACCTCAGCTTTCATTGTTTCCAATATCTCCTCCTTCTCTATCTCACTTATCCCCTCATTATCGAAACAATCCCAAGCTACTCGTACTGCTCTATCAATCTCGTCATCCATTACAGATATAGCATCCAAAAAAGACATTATCTCTGACGTTGGCATTTGCTTTACATCTTTCATAGCTCTACTTTATAACCCATTTATCATCTTCCCCATCTTTCCCTATCACTTTAAATAAAGTAGAATCGTGAACATACTCTGTAGATAATACAGTCTTGTAATCTTTAGTGTCTGAAACTAAAACTAAAACTCCGGACTTACCCATAGACATCCCCAAAACTAATTTCTCAAAGCCTAATACATCGTTAGCACTCTTATAAATCAAACGCCATAGATTAACTCCATTTTCATAATTCACTGTCTTAGAATTATAAGCAATACGAGTTTCTTCATCTTTAGCTTGTTTCTCTAAGATATAAGCCTCTATTAAAGGTGTTAATTCTAAAAAGGTATCTTCTTCTGCTGTAATTTTACCCTCTAATATTGCATCGGCAATTTGACTTGTTTTAGCAGGTGGTTCTAATTCTCCACTAAGCTGTTGAACACTTGTCCATTTGTTGTACTTCTTTAAATCACTTGGATTTAATTCATTCGGATCAGAGCTTAATATCTCTGCTTTTGTTTTGTTACCCATAATTTCTGATTTTAATTTATACAAATCTACGAAAAAAAATAAAAGCCTTACAACGTGTAGTCATAAGGCTTTTATAAAGAATATTAATTTAATTTAAAAATAGCTACAATGAATCTCTTGCTCTTCTATAAGTAGTTCCAGTATAGTTTTCATTAGTTAAGTTATAGTAGTTTGGAGGTTCTATTAATTTTATTAGACTGTATGTATATTCACTCTCTAAAAATAGATAACACCACCGCTGTTTCTGTATAAATGGTTTTTCTAAAACTTGTATCTCCATATGCATGGCAGATGATAGTTCTAAAACATTTAATTCGAAGTCTACTATGATAGCTCCTGCTACAACATCACCAACGTCATTATCTACAAGAACTAAATTTGAATTTTCGGTCAGGTCGGAAGTAGATCCGTACCCTGTGAAACTTACTATCGCAAGCAACATAAAAACCAATATTAGTCTTTTCATATGCTAAAGATAGTAAAAATATATAACAGAACTAAGAAATCCCTACACGCAAATGTAAGGACCTCAATACTTTTTCTTCTCGCAGAATATTATACCACTCGTTTTTTTCATAAGGCAAAGATAGAAATTTCCTTATAATATAACAGAAATCTATCTGTAAAATGCTTTTGGAGTGAATGTTATCTATTAAATTTAAGGAAAATATCCGAAATAAAAAAATCCCCCTTAGCTATTACACAAACTAAGAAGGATTATTCCAATCAATTAATCAATAAAATACAAGAATATATGTAACCCCTTACACAAAATTCCGAAGTACCCCAAAGATATAAAAAAAAAAACTA
>Ga0070747_1001442_pt1 | contig 11635 bp, 2 predicted proteins | sample VirMetDEL_Mar_31_FD_77321 | JGI IMG/M metagenome (GOLD analysis project Ga0070747, IMG submission 77321) | Aqueous microbial communities from the Delaware River and Bay under freshwater to marine salinity gradient to study organic matter... | ecosystem: Environmental > Aquatic > Marine > Coastal ...
ACTATATCGTAGTCAAAGTTTACGCTAACTGCTGACGTTACAATAAAGGGTTGTACTAAGCCATTCTCTTTAGCTTGTGGGGTGAAGCTATTACCATCTCTAATTATAAGGGTATCATCGTTAGGAAAAGTGATTGTTACATCTCCTCCGTTAGCTACTCCTGAGATCTGCCTAGCTGCGTTCTTTAATAGTTTCATTGTAGACCCTGCTTGAGCGTCTGCAAATCCATCCTTGAGCCAAAGAACTGTATCGCTGTCTATTCTCTCTACTTGTCTTATTGCTACGTTAACTGTATCAAATATCCAATCGTTGATATTTAGTTCAGTTGTGAAGAGTGTAGATGTACCTACTAACTCTTTGCTTGCTGCTGCTGATACTATTGTTCCCGTAAGTGCTGCCGAGAGTGGGAGGGTATCTGTAGCGTTTGTAATATTCTGTGCTGCCATTGTTTGTGTGTTGTGTGAAACTTAGTGCAAAGTTACGAAATTATTATCTTTTGCAATTCCTTTAGTTGATGTTGTATTTTTTTGTAAGGGGTTTCTTTTTATTATTCTTTCTTTTACTCTTAGCTTCCTTTAGCATCTTATTTGTTATGTTTGACATAGGTAACTGAGTACCTGCACCAACAGCTAAAGAGAGGTTCATTATAGCGATAGATAAATCTGCCGCTACTACTGCGTCTATATCATCCTCCTTAACCATTTGCTCCCGCGACTTATTTACTGTTGCCCCTAGTGCTATTAGGTTATCAACTGCTGGTAGTAGCTCTTTACCTGTAAACACACTAACATCATATTTACTAGATAAATTTATCGGCTTATTCACAAAAAAGTTATTCTTTAGTAAATCTGCCAATATTTTTTTATCTTCCTTATCTTCTGCCATATTGTACAGCGCACTTATAACTGCTATTGCTGCGCCCCTAGACACTTTTCCATACTTACTTACTGCTAGGAATGTCAGTTGGTTTGTTATTAAATCTCCTAAACCTTTAAGGGTAAACATCTCCTCCATTCTCTTTTCTGCCTCTTCTGCTTCGTCATCATCCCCAAACATTATCTGCGAGGCTAAATAATATACTCCCATCATGTATGAGTATGTAATAGCGTTCATTAAAACACCCCCTGCGTTAGCTAACTCTGCTGCGTTATTTCCTTTTTTATTTCTGATGTCTCCTGCGATGAACTTTAAGGATTGGAAAAACTCACCTTGCTCCCTATATCCGAAATTACCAAAGAATGACACTAACCTACCTTGTGGGGAGTCAGCCTTAAATGTTATAGGTGTACCATCTTCTGACAGCCCTATACCTAAAAATTTAGACGGTGCTATCTCTACTGATCTCCTAGTTCCCCCTTTTGTCTTTGAGCCATATATCCTCTCCACCAATTCCTGAGCTTTAGCTGTAGCGTCTTTTATTGCTTGTAGGTTCTGTTCTTTATAAGCCTTATTATTTAAGAATTTTTTTCTGTCAAAAGATTCTCCTGTTATAGACTGAAACTCCCTTCTGAATACGGGCATAAATCCTGTTATGGCTGTTAGGTATTCTGGAATAGACATTGTGTAACGTCCAACCTTTATAAAAATATTCTCTCTACCTACCGCTTCCTTTACGCCTCTTCTCTCTATATCACCTGATTTAAAGTCTGCTATATCTGCACCTGTTAAATCCTCTAATTCTCTTAGGGTGTCCCAAGATTCTTTATTGAAAGTGTCTGCTATACCTCTTGCACTTCTAACTTTGATTGGGATAGATGTAAATGCAGCTACTATCTCTATTGCTGACCTTATTGGGTCAAATAAGGACTTAGCGTATCTAGCACCTAACAGTTTAGTTAACATTCGTGGGGTGTTGCCTATTGACTTTTCATAGTCTAGTGATGCGTTGTAATCCCCCTTTATGGCGTTTGCAATAACTCCTGCCTTTGTTCTACTTATGGTTTTATTAAGTATAGCATTAGTTACGGGCTGTACCTCTGAGAATACATAATCTAATGAAGTGTCCTCAGCGTAGTTAATAACCATCTCTGCAATATTAACAGGGTAAACTCCAAATGTAGGTCTCAGGGATTCTGTTACTTTTTCCTTTCCTTGTTTTGCTTGTGGGCTAAACTTATCAAACTTCTTAGTTGTTGCGTCAACATCTCCTATTCTACCTTTTCTTTGTGTTGGTACATAATACACTTGAGGGTTAAACTCTATGCCCCTTCTTAAGTTAGCTGCTTCTTGTCTGTCCCTACCCTTTTCAAATACCTCTTCTGCTGTTTTTAGCATCTTTCGTTCGCGGGGGTTGAGTAAACTTTCATAGTTTTCTGATAGTACTTGTACATCTACATACCCCTCTTCTGTTTTTGGTAGGCTCTCGTAGAACTCCTCTATATTCTTTCGTTCTCGGTTGTCCCACATTGACTTAGCTTGTCCCTTCTTATGGTACTCCTTTTCGCTTTCTGATAATCCTGCCGCATCCATAGCTGCTTCATTACCTAACCAGATGCCAAATATATCTCTGTTCCCTACCTCAACTCCATCTGCTTTTGTACCACTACCAAGTAGTGATGCTTCTCTTAGATACTGCGCAATTATACCCACCCTATTAAAGCCTCGCTCATCTCTCCTAAAAATACTAGGGGACGATGCTTTTAAAAAGTCTTTAAGCATTGTGTCAGACATCTTCTTAGCCCTTGTAAAAGCATTACTCATAGGTTGATACACCATCTTGTATATCTCATCCCTCTGTGAGTTGAGTATATTTCTTACTCTTTGTGCCGCCTCTTTTGTACCTAATCTATCAATCCACGCTTTAACGCTTAACCCCTTGGGGTCAATTTCTTCAATAGCGTCAACAAGTTTATCTACCCTCTTTGATTTACTTGCAGCAAATTCTCTAAGGTCTGATATTTCTTTAAATGGGATATTCCCCGCTATAATAGCCTCAGCCGCATCGTTAAACCTGCTTAACCAAGCAGCGTCATCAACCTTCTCAGCCTCTAACAGTAGTCTAACCTCGTCTGCCTCTACGCCATCAAGAGTTAACCCCTTTAGTTTTAAAACACTCTTTTTGTATTTTTTACTCTCTTGTACTGTGAATTTGTCTAGCTCTTTTTTAAATATATCTACTTGCTCCTTTAACTTAGAGTTTAACTCCTCAGCTTTTTCCTCTGTTATAACCCCATCCTTAACTGCCTTGTCTATTGCGTTCTTAGCCCTTGTTAAGTTACCTCTTGATTGTGATGCTAATTGAGCCGTAGTTATTTTATTAGACTCTATATCTATCTCTATTTCTTCTTCTAATTCTCTTACTAACTCTGGGTCTATGTCTTGTTCTGAATCTAAATACTCTCCAATTATTTGTTGTCTTTCTACTTCAAGATTTATGAACTGAGAGAAGGTTTCTGCTTTTGCTCTCTTTTTCTTATAATCCTTTATCTTTTCGGTAATGCTTTTTTGTGGGGTGTTCTTTTGCTGCTCTGCTACCTCTTTATTATACTTAGATAATAACTCATTAATATCTGCAACAGTTGTTGTTGGGGATTTAGTTAATAAGTCATCCGCAATTTTTTCTATTTCGTCTAATAGGTTTTCATCTTCAATCTTCTTAGCGTTAATCTTAGAGAGTGCTTTTGCTGCTTGCCCTACCTTGGACTTTCCTCTAGCCATCTTTCCAGCCCTCTTTACTTTAGAGTTTACATTAGACTGCTTCTGTTTTGTGGCTGCATCTTTGAATCCCTTTTCAATATCAGTTAAAAACTCATCTACAGCCTTCTTGGAAGCTAGGTTTGTATTGTTTAATTTCTTTAGCCAATTAGCAGATTGATTAACTGTTATACGTCCACTCTTTTCTAAGTCGTTAATGTAATCAGATATACCCTTTCTTACAGCCTTTTCATCCCCTACGCTGGCAAGAATAGATAGCTTTACTTTCCCAATTTTTTGTTTACTCCCTTTCTCTAATACACTATTCCTATACTCTATAGCCTTATCATAATCATCAAAAGATTTCTCTTCTATATCTAATTCATTATTAGGGTCATATACCATTGCAACAACATCTGGCTTTCCATGCTCTGCTTCGTTCCATCCTTCAGGAGCGAACTCTTCATTAAATGGAGTTCTAGAAACAATTCTAAATCCATTTCTTTGATAAACCTTTGTTAAGTAGTTATCAAAGTTATCTAGCATTTTACCGCCTTGCTTTACAGCCTGTTTTAATATATTGTCTGCTACGCCTTTCTTTTTACTATCAGGGTCTTTAAATACCCCTGTAATATCTCCATCAGGTTTAACAAAAGCTGCACCACCATCAACACGAACAACAGTACCATCAGTTCCTTCTGGAACTTCTGATACAGACCAATATTGCTTTGTGTCTGAATCTTTAACTTCTTTTAGCTCTTGAAAGTAGGAATCATTTTCTTTCTTACCTTCTTTGGCATCTTGTTCTTGTATTTTGTACTTATTATTTTTAAAGTCGTAAGATATATCTATATTATCTACTTCGCGTATGTTATTTCCGTCAAAGTAGAATAGTTTATCTGCCCCATTTTCATGAAAGCCTTTTTCTATATCTCCTGACCTAACTGCATCTTTTAAATCTTCGGGGGATGACCAATCTGTTATATTTTCATTAGTAACTTCTCCTGATTTTGCAGAATATGATTTAGCTTTGTACTTATTAACGTCCTCAGATTTTGAAGGTCTGTAACCATAAGATGAATCACCCTCAAATATAAAGCCTCTTTTTTTATACCAATCTTTTAACTGCTTATCTGTAAGTCCTAGTTCTCCCTTTTTTAATCCCTGCTTAGTTTCTGTTGCTCCTTTTGAGTCTACTATTAATGATACAGACATATCACTCTCGTCTGCCGCATCTAGTATATTTTTTAACTCTTTTGATGCCAACCCTTCTCCACGATTTTTGTCTACCCCTATAAAATCTATTTGAATATCTCCTTGAACCTCTTGACCATTTATGTCAACAACATCATTATCCTCTCTCAATGTAACTTCTACTCCATCAGGTGTTGTATAGTTATAGCCTTTTTCTCCAAATCCTGCGTCTACCTCATTAAATTCCCCTCCACTGAGTCTATCCGTTAGTCGGCTGACATCCTTGTTTGGTACACCCTCTGCTTCTTTTGTAGTCTCTTCTGTAGTTTTTTGCATTTCTACAGGCTTAACTAATACAGGAAGGTCTATAGATATTTTATAGGTAAGTCCTTTTTTTGTTATAGTTGCGTTTATTCCTGGATATGCTTTTTTTACCTCAGCTAATTCTGTTTCTGCTTCTGATTTTACTGGTGTTGAAAATTCATTAAATGCACTCTCTCCTTTCTCTTCTAAAGACTCTTTTGTTGCGGCACTATATTTTGTAGGTCTTGTTACTACATTCCCATCTTCATCTACTTTTTCTACAAGTCTTGACTTATTATAAGTTCGTAAACCGCCTTTAGATATTGTTGTAGTTTCAACAACCTCTACATTATTAGGTAATGCATTTTCTGCGGATGTAATTATATTCTTAAACACACCGCTTTCAGAAGTTTGCATTTTAGCAGAGAACATATTTGTTGGTTTACCATTTTCGTAAACCCTTACATAACCTACAAAATTACCTTCATTTGTAGCGGTAATTATAGCATCCACGCTCTTCGTTTCAGGATTTACATACGTTGCTGTTGTGACCCCATTCTTGTCAGTAGTTGTAATGTCTGAAATTTCAGCCGCTCCGTAAGGTAGTCTCTTGTCTTTGTGTTGGTCTCCAAATAAATTCTCCTGTTCTTTAGTTCTATTTTCTAATCTTTGTTCTGCGGTAGTTTCTTCTGTTGTAGTTTCTTTAGTAGCAATACCCTCTGTTGCTAGTTCTGTTAATTTTTTATCTATTACGGCTATCTTAGCTTGCTCTCCTCCTCGTTGTGTTGGGTGGAGTGATCCCATCTCAGCTTCTAGTTTTTCTCTTTCAGCTAGGAGTCTTATACTTTCCTCTCTGTTATTGTTTGTTGGAGATAATTCAGAGTCATACTTTAATACTCGATTTATTTTATCTTGTGATATGTTGTACCCCTCTTCGGTTAATGCACCTGATTGATACATCCCCTTAATTTTCTCAGTTAATTGTTCTAGGTCGCCTTTACTGTTGAGTACTTCTTTTATCTCTTCGTCTGTTAATTCTTGTGTGGGTTTGTCAATAACAGCTTTAGTTTTCCTTAAAGAAGCCGCCCCCTTACCCATACCAAAAAGTAGCATACTTCCTGCAAATGTAGATGCACCTGTTTCTGCTGCATCTTTTGTAAAGGTTGCGTTAAAACTTTCTTTTAAGAAAGCCTTTCTACCCTCATCCGTTTTTATGCCTCCGTTTTCTAGTGCTGCTTTGTTTGCTTTTTCTACTGACTGTTGAAAAATCTCTGTCCCTGATTCTTTTAGAGATGCAACAGATATGTCTTTACCTAATGAGATTAGTTTAGGTATATTTTTTTTGACTTGATCTTTAACCCCAGCCTTAAATATTGAGTTTCTCATAAGGTTGGCAGCCGTACCCAATCCGTAAAATTCTGATGCTGTTGCTAATCCTGCTGAAAGAAGTGCTGTGGTTTCGTCTTCTAGGTCTTCCGCAATAATATCTTCCTCTTTTTTACCTGTCTCTTTTGCCTTAGCTCTTACGGCTTCCATGTACATAGGTGCGCCTATTTCCCCAAACGTACCCATACCCATAGTAGCTGTGCTTGTGACCATAGACCTTAAAAAGTCTACTGCCGTACCTACAGCCGCAGCCGAAGCCTTGTCAATCTCTCCTTTTTCTAGGCTTTCTAAAAACGGTAGTGTAGGTTTTAATTTTTCCTCTGTATCTTGTATTTCTTTATATGCCGCCTGTTGTTGTGTTACACTTTGACTTGCTCCTCTAACTAATTGTTTAGTTTTATCTGATATATCTTGACCACTTAATATTCCATATAAAGCAATAGGTAAACTGACAGTAAAATCTTCTGATAACTGCTCCCCTAATAATATGGTCTTAGCGGGTATTAAGCTAGTCATAAGCGCAGAATTATACAACGCATTACCTATACTCTCTAATGGTGAAAGTTGGTCTATCTGTTCTTGATAAGCTAGGTCTATAGCTGCTTGCTTATCCTTAACTACAATATTAAGTTCTTTAAACGCTTTATCGTTTACCTTCTCATTTACTTTTTTTAACTCTTCGTTAAGTTTAAAGTTTGTTTGGAGTTTTTGGTTTACTTGTGTATTAACTTTTTCATAGTAACTATTCAGTCCCTCGTTAGCTTTATTAGCATCAATCTCTCCTCTATCTAAACTGTCTTGAAGTTCTTGCCTTTTTTGCTGTAGGAGTGGCTCGTAAGAGTCCATCATCTTTTGCCTTACATCTTGTATAGGTAATTCGTCAACAAGTTTCTTTCTCTCTATACTTGCGTCAAGAAGTATTTGCTCTTGACGCTTAATGTATGGGTCTTTTATATTAGATATAAGTTCTTCCCTAGAAGCTACCCCTACAGGTAACTCTTGTTCTACAAATGGACTAGGAGTTCCAACCTTCTCAGACTGCCCCGATTGTTCCTGTGATGCTATTTTTGGTTGGCTGTCGGGGAGTATACCATTACCTTTTGAGTCCTTCTGTGGCTGTGGTCGTTGTATACCTAATAAATTAGAATATGCTTCTTCATCACCGCCAAAATCTTTCTCTTTAAATGTGTTAAAGGATAAATTGAAAAAATCATTATTGGATTGTAATAACTTAGTAAAATCTTCTTTACTACCCTTAAATCCGTTAGCAAGAGATAAGCTCCATGCGTCTTGTAATGCGTCTTCTTCCATCTTTTATTTATTTTTTAAACCCAATACCACTACCTGACTCTAATTTAACATTATAATCAGCCCACTGCCTTCTATCTAACACACCATCTGAGTTTTCAGCAGGTTTAGCAGAGTAACTCCCAGCGTCATAGAATGCTAATGTAATATCCTTCAAAGGTACATCATAGTCTTTTGATAGTCTCTCTGCTTCCGCTTTTATATTATTCGCAGAGCCACTGAAATCATCTGCAATTAATTTGCCGTCTTTCTCAAATAAAAAAACTGTTGCTGAACCTGAGAATCTACTATATAATTCCTGCCCCTTTACGGCTTTACCATCTGCTGTTTCTCCCCCAAGTACAGGTAGAGATGGTATGGACTTTCCATCTGTAGTAGACAGTACCTGTATATCTTTGCCATATTGTTTGTCTGTTGTTGTTTTTTTCCAATTTATATCTCCATAATTATACTGCTTTAAGTTTTGAGTTACATAGTCGTTCTCGGTAACATCTCCTTTCTTTTTGTAAGAGATTCTCAAATCCCCACTCTCAGTCTTATTGAAGACGGGTACATATTGGTCTTTTTTCAGTTTCTTGAAATTTGATATGTCATAACCATCTTTGTCTGAGTAGCCTCCTTTTTTAAACCACTCAGATTCTTTTTTTAAGTCCTCATTTGTTGCATCATAAACATCCTTAAATTCCTTAGGTCTGCCATCCCGTATAAAGAAATGGGCTACCCCCGATACCCCTTCTAACTTCTCAGGTGCTTCTGTATTACCATTGGAGGGAATTGGTGCGTAAGTAAATCCATTCGCTGCATCAAACACATTTCTAAATACATTTAGGTTATACTCTATGTCTGAGTCCTTCTTATTACCCTTCAAATCTAAATTCAGCATACTCCTCCAAAAATTATCTTTTACTTTAGGAAATATTTGAGTATTTGTGGCTATAGTGTCTTGTACAGTTTCGTTATTAGTTTGTGAAATATCTACGGGTTGTGTTGATATTTCTACCCCTCTAAATTCTGTTATACTGCTTTCGTCTACTACTTGATCTTTAAAACCATACTGTGTTAGAACCCTGTTAACGTATGACGGAATATTACTAATAAAATTACCATAATATTTTTTCTCTTGTGATGCATATGCCTTTAGCTGTTCTCCTTCATCTAATATCATGTCTCCTATTTCCTCAAATGCGGCACTTCCCCTTAATCTAAATTTATCGCTCTCAGCAATAGTGCTGTTTAATAAACCATCAATATAAGATAGCGATTCAGTAAACATAGAGTAATCCTCTTCATTATCAATATTCTTTGCTACTTCCGATATTTTTTTAATCTTTTCTTCTTTGATAATCGGTTTAGTAGTAGTGGTATTAGCGGGAGTGAATACGTCTCTCACGTTTTGGGTTATTCCATCCTTCATTGAAGGTATCTCTTCCATCTTAGGGAAGTTTATCTCAGATGTCCTAGGTTTATATTCCTTGTTCGAAGGTATCTCTTCCATCTTAGAAAAGTTTGTCTTAGATGTCCTAGGTTTATATTCCTTCTTCCAACTTCCCCTAGCAAACTTATCTGCCTCTTCTTGACTATCAAACTCCCAAACTTCTTTTCTCTTCTTAGCTTCATCAAAAGCCTCTCCACCTTCTAATCTAATCCAATCTTTAGGGTCGCTTGTTTGTTTGTTTGGGTCTTTAGGAAACAGTGTGGGATAGGCATACTCTTTCCCATCGTACCCACCACTCTCCATTAAGACAGTAGATGGACTCTCTTGCCCCTCTAGTTTAACAGAGTTTTTTCTTATATCATAGGGACTAGGAGTTCCCATCGTAGTTTTATTACCCTCAACTATTCCTGCCTTAGAGCCTATAGCCGCCCCCCTAACAGAACCGAGAAGTGATGGCTTAGGAGTTCCAACCTTAGTTTTATCTACTTTATTTTTATATGGAAGAACCTTATTTTTATTAATAATACCGACAGGTAACTCTTGCTCTACAATTGGACTAAGGGTTGTATTACCCTCAACTATTCCTGCCTTAGAGCCTATAGTTGCACCCTTAATACCACCGATGGGGGTACTGGGCATCTCTTCCATCTTAGAAAAGTTTGTCTTAGATGTCCTAGGTTTATATTGTTTATTATACTTACTAATATCAATAGTACTTACATCTATCGTTGTGTCAATTGGATTTTCAACCTCGAAATCTGCGAAACTAATAGTCTTAGATGGACTAGGAGTTCCAACCTTTGACTGCTCCCTTGTAGCCCCCTCTGATTGCTCTGAGGAGGCGTTTGAAAAACCCATAGAAGCCCCTCCCGTGCTTGGTGGTGGGGGAGGTGGTGGTGGAATACTCCCGTTAAACTTAGTTGTAGTACTTGGTGGGGGAGGTGGTGGAGGTGGTATACTCCCTTGAACTTTATCTTTTTCTCCTACCATTATTGTGTCTTTAAAGATTTAATATACTCCTCAGTATAGTTAGCATCTATAAGCTGTTGTTTTGTATATGCATACCCATTACTTGCAATATACTTTGGTAATAAGTCTACACCGTACATAGCTTCTATCTTACCAATTAACCTATCATTAAGCTCTATGACCTTAGGCTCTATTACCTTCTCGGAAATTGTTTCCCCATCTGTGCCGTCCTTAGTCCTTGATGATACTGTCTTCTCTTCGTTGATTATTAAGAATCCTTTTCCTTCGGGGTTAATATACACCTCTTGTAGAGTTCCTTTTGAACTTCCTATTGTTATAGGCTTTAACTCTTCACCTTTCTTAGTAATTTGTATAGATGTCAAGTTGTCGTCTTTTTCTATCGCGGCTTGTAAACTGACCACAAACCTATCTTTAAGTCTTGCTGTTTCGGCTTTTTGGTCTTCATCCGAATCCAAATTACTCCCCGCCACACTAAACATTTGGTCATACTCATCAGCTTTCAGTGCAGCTAATCTCTCAGCATCTCCTTTACCTAATACTGTTTTAGTTACGTTAAACTCTTTATCTTTATCTTTACCGCCACCGTCTGTCGGGACTTTAAGTGTTTTAGTTTCTAACTTACTTGGTCGGTATCTTTCTCCTGCTTCTTGTACAAAAGCGTTGTAGTCGTTTCTGTAAATATCTTTAGCGTTATCATCACTTAACATTGAGGGTGCATTACCTTCTTCTATTGCTCTAGTAGTCATGTACGATGCAAGAAAGTCAGGTCTGTTTTGTACAGCCTCTAGTGCGCTGTTGTAATCATCCTCTGTAATACCTGTTAAGGTCTCTTGTACTATTAATTCCCCAGTCTTATCGTTGTAAACCCTGTTGAGTTTTTGTTGTCCTCTATTCTTTAATGAAGTGTCTATCTCATCTAAGAGTGCCTTGTTCATATCCCCCTCAGTAAACTTTGGGTTATACATAATGTTTTCATTTACTTTAGGTGACATCTTTTGCATTGTCTCTGCTGCCCAAAGTTGAATATCCTCTACATCATCTGTTGATGAATCCCCTAAAAACTCGTATTGGTATGTGGGGTTTTCATACTTCATGTTTTCTTCATCCCAATACAAAGCATCTTTATACTCCCCTGATTGAGACTGTGCGTTCTTAAAACCCTCTTTACCTTGTTTATTTATAACGTCAATGTACCCAAGACTCTTCATTAACTCTTTCTCCGACTGAGCTAGATCAGTTCCGTTTACAGAGTCTTCCATGAACTTATCAATAGCTTGTTGTTTAAGTGCTTCTGTCTTAGGGAAATCTGTTTCTTGTTTATACGCAGCCGCAGAGACATCCATCATCTTCTTCTTTCTAGCTGCTGCTGCTGCATCCTTCTTAGCA
>Ga0070747_1001444_pt1 | contig 11619 bp, 3 predicted proteins | sample VirMetDEL_Mar_31_FD_77321 | JGI IMG/M metagenome (GOLD analysis project Ga0070747, IMG submission 77321) | Aqueous microbial communities from the Delaware River and Bay under freshwater to marine salinity gradient to study organic matter... | ecosystem: Environmental > Aquatic > Marine > Coastal ...
ATGGTAAATATATCAAAAAAACTAAAATCATTTCAAGTATTTATCTGTTTAAAATCCACTACCAAATCCAGGCGCACCACCGGGTCCATCACCAGGTCCAACTCCACCACCGGGTCCATCACCACACGCTAAACAATTCGTAAAGTTTCCTGCATAATTACCCCCACTTTCAACGCACTCAGTGAAAGTAAGATCTGGTTGACATTGTCCATCGTCTCCATAGCAACAGGCTCCTCTTGGCTCTTCACACTCTCCATTACAAACACAACATCCAGAGTTTTCTTGCCATGTGAAGAATCCTTCGTTTCCAGCTTGCTGCCATTGGTACGTTTTTTCTGCACATTCTTCAATTGTCCGACCTTCCTGGCATGACGGTGGTATTACGGGTGGTCGATCTGGATCTCCTTCATTTTCATCTATTGATGGAGGGCAACATGCACCAGTAGCTTGTTCACATGCACAGGGTGGAACTTCACCATTTGGACCAGGCTCGTTAAGGATTGGGTTTCTCGCATACTCAGCACATGTCTCATCCCATCCAAACTCACAACAATTGGGATCAATGTCACATACCGCTTCACAACATGATGGTGTGTCACAGAATGGTGTATTGTGTGCGGTACAGTAAGATCCAACGCCAGTGTCACAGCTAAGAACAGTACAGTATGGAGAAACATCAGGGGAATTTAGATATGCCGCAAATCCGTCAGAGCAATTTTGATCCCATCCACCAAACCTAGCATCATTGCAGTAAGCAAAAAGTGGATTTGATGAGAATGCTGCACAACACTCGGCACTTGTTGGTCGTGTTCCTGCTCCACTCTCTGAGTAGTCATCTATTATAACTCCGGGGGCAGGTAAATTTGGATCATCGGCTTGTGTGCAACGCCCTAATGATTCTTCACCATCAGTACAGTTACATATTGGTCTTGGTCCGCCCGGATCTGCACCACCATATAATGCACATGCAGGCGGCTCTAATAGCATTTTAACTGTATTATCCTTGGAAAGTGTCGTGTGCAATTTCGCATAGAATGCTTCGAGACAATTTCTAAATCCAACGCATCCACATGAGTCCTTATAATTGTCTGGGGCGCTTTCACATATAGTAGAGTAAGAAGGATCATTGAAGCAATTCAGATCGCTGCCGGCTGGATTAACCCGAGAACACCATGGGTCAGAACAACCACCGTCACCGTCTTCAATGTGAGGTGAATCTACACATGGATCATATAACATGGTACCATTTTCATCGTAATGAGGTGCAGAAACCGATCTCATAGGATTACTACCGGGTCCATTTGTGGTATAATCGTCTTGATCCGTGTATGCATCGGGTGGAAGCATAGTCAAATCATATGCTAGGGCATTCGGAAAATATTTTTCACCGGGGATATTAATATCTTCCTGATTATCATCAATACACGCCTCTGATGTCGAATCACAGAAAGCATTGCCCCAGACGTAATATCCAACATCATTGTATCTATCACCCTGCAAACCTCTTCCACTATAAGTTATGATTGGTACATTGTTTCGTCCATCACAGGGTCCGCCGAGTGCGGGTATGTCAAATACGAATGCTGGATTGGTTAATTCGTATCTACCACGAAGAGGCCAATCCGAGCAATCGGAAGTCTCGCATGACTCAGGATCAATACGTAAACTCATTTTACTCATTTTATTTGTTGCCGCTGCGGTATACATGGCTTCAAAATCATCGAAAACCAACAGCACCGTTCCCAAAACAGTCTCATTTCTAAATTCACGATCGGCAAGATCTTCGCGATTTATTTCGTCTGCAACTCCTGCTTCTAGTCGATTATTTACTCCTATATAATCGTCCCGTCCGTTTTGAGCATATCCCGGTAGGGATCCCGGTGGTCCATAGTTGAGATACAAGTCTGTATTTCTTTTGTCGTAGGGCGTGCCGCCGTCGGCATGAAGTACTTGATTATCATACCGATAATATGGTAGACCAGCCATAACACCTCGGGCTGGATTCACTGGAGTTGGACAAATTTCTCCTGGCTGTACCAAACAATTTTCAGGTTCACCGTCTTCATCACATTGTAGACATGGATCGGTTCCGAAATCGGAATTATTAAGGGCTTCATACCAGTGAATATATGCAACATCACTAGTATACGAATCACCACGTACTTTTTCATTTAGATTTTTTGGTCTGAATGGTGGAGACGTATCAGGATCTAACTGAATCTCACTGGCAGGGTAGGTGTCTGGCTCAAGGAACCTACCACCACCAAACCATCCACCGAATGGAATGATTGCACCCACCTTTCTACCTTCGTCGTGATTTAATTCAAAGAATCTATATGGTGAGGAAGCGTCCTGAGCACCAGATGCATTCGGTGATCCATGATCACTTCTTTGATCGGCGGGAACGGGGGATGGTAACTCTGGTGGAGACCAACCGGGATATTCTGGTGGACCACCTTCGATCTGATTTGGAGCAAATCCTGATTTGTGTAATTCTAAATCCTTAAATGTTCTCCATCCTATGGGTGATCCATAAATCTCTCGTTCATCTTCCGGATCAAAAATTTTGGCAGCATTACGAATATGCTTTTCCATTGGATTGATTATATTAGTGAATCTAATTTCTTTAAATCCACCGAGACTGGTAGATAACCAGTGTAGCACCGGTACGTCGGTCGCAATACCAGTTTCTTCGAATTCTTCATCTGATCGTTTGACCGAACAGTAAAATTCGACATCTTCTGCATCTTCATCCTCGGTGGGATTGACGTATGCACTTGGATATCCTATGTTTGGATTACCAGAGTCTAATTCATCAAGGAATAATGTTCTGCTAGGGGAAGTTTTTACTCTCTTGAGTGTTTTAATTTGTAGATCAACTCGTGGTGGGAGATTGTCCTCATCATAACAATCGTGGGGTGTTGGTGGACCATCGATTGCATCCCCGCATCTATACCACGAACTTCCATATGGCAAACCTTGATCTAATTGATAAGAGGAGAAACCCCTTTTTGCAATAGAAAATGGACAGTGACCAGGTAATTTACACACACCAGTATTAAATCTTGGTTCGATCTGAGTGATTGGGAAATATGATATCTTCGCGCCCCACCCGAATACCACTGGAGCTGGTTTTACATTACTTGGCTCTGCTATAAGTTTGCATATGTACCGAACGGTACCACAACCCTCACCTTCTAATTCAGGTGGATCGGCTAATGGAGTTTCACTCCAATCATACTGTACAATATAAGGAACATACCAACCCTGTGGTGCTCTCTGAAAAGATTTATCTGGACCACCAGTCTCTATACCATACTCTATAATACCACTAGCATCTACCTCACCGCATTGCCGACAAGTTACACATTCTGCTCTGTTACAACAGCAACCACAGGTCCCCGGGCAGTCGGGCCCGGGGCAATCATCACTCGGATCACAAGGAGCATGTCCACCTCCCGAGCCGGCACATGAACACGGATCATCACCACATACATGAGTATTTTCTCGAAGTTTTGCACCATAAGCAACCTTATCATGATCCGGCTGCACGTTGTTTGGTCTGGGAATTAAATCGTCATAGATTCCTCCAGTTCTTTCTATACAACCAACTATGTTCTCCGCATTAAAATCGCCTCGATCTGGAAATGCTGGATCAGGTATACTATATTCTTCTCCCAATTCCGGTTCGCCGCCCGATTCGCCGCTAGGATCTCGTTCTGGTACTTCTGTGGGGCGTTGTGATAATCGTAGATCACTGGGAACACAATTGTAGTCAAACGGGAATAGTAGAGTTTCTTGATAATATGATCTCCAGTATTCATCAATTCTTACCAACTTTTGACATCCGAGTGGTTCTTGTGGACATACTCCATTTTGGTATGATACCTTCTCTCGAATTCGAAGACCATAATTATTTCCTGTGACTAATAATTGAGCGCACGCACCATTTTCGGTTAAACCTGGCGCGCAACCACCCGGACCTACACCAATTTGAGGTTGATCCATCCATAGATTACATGGGGCCCCAAAGTTTGGTGGTTGACATGGTTCACCGGAACTTACACCACAGTTCGGACCTTTGCAGGCTCTATTTGGATCACCCCAACCACTAATGCTAGGATTCTTGGTGTTTGCTCTGGGTAAAACTATTGGAACACCGGTGAATGAAGTCTCGTAAAGTTGAAATTTTACCATCTGAGTTCCGAATGGAAATGCATATCCGGGGAAAACACCCTGACCGTAGGCAGAGCCTCCGTGGCTCCAACATGGAGCATTTTCAAATCCATAGAAATCAAGAAGTGCGTATGGACCACCTTTATTTTTATTCAGTAAATCCCATGGTTGTATTGATCCAATAAGACCAAATTCGGTTGGTCGGGTGATCGGAACATGAGACCAACCTCCAGGTCTAGCATGTAGATATATTGGATTGTTGGCGAGGTATATTTTATAATATCGTATTAGATTTTTTTGCTCTTCAAGTATCTCTTCTAGTCGTTCTTTTTCTGCTAGGTATTCCTCTTCGGTAATGATCCCTGCTTCTAACTCTGTCTTATTTCTATCAAGGGCACCTACAATATCATAATAATCGTTTTCATTGGGATAAGGTAACCATCTGGGATCATTTTCTCTTCTTCTAGTTCCGGGTACAGTCGCACCTAGAGTCGGGTAGATGAGACCGTCTTCGGGGACGGTGACCGTGGTACCTCCACAATATCCATTTGTATCTACAATCTGTCTTGGTGAAAGACCTTGACGAAGTGGATTTTTGTTGTATCGATCTGGGTTGTAATATGCCATTTCACCAGAAAGAACAAGATCTGAACTTTCTAAAGCAGTAAATTTATTGATAAGATCTGGTGTTAGTGGTTGGATTCCAGTAGCACTTCCATATTTACCCGCAAGCTTTACAGGATTTCGAACAAATGGACCCGGATTCTGGGGACTTCCCAAAAGGGCACCATTAAGATCTGTTGGATCATAGTAAGGGGTGCTGTCAACCGTGGGGGTTCCCCCATTAGCAGCAAGTGAACGTAAACCATCCTCGTACTGATCCCGAGTGACGTAGTGTAGACCTATTTTGTCTGTTGGATCGAAATCAATATCATCCTCATCCTTTATAAAGACGACTGATCTTTTTCTGATTGGTAGTAATTCACTTCTTTTTAAATCTTCCGTAATGGGGGGGTCTGATAGGTTTGTTCTACCCTTCCATTGCATATTGTCTTCAGTACACGCAAATCGACTATCTATTTCAGGATCACATCGTGTGCCTTCATCATCAGTAACATGACAACAAGCATCTCCCCACACTACTCCGGGTATTCTAGATCCATCCCCATTGAAGCCAGCATATGGTCCAGCATTTCCAGCATTTTCTTGATCTAACGTTGGACGACCCTTCTCTAAGAACTGATCCCACGTTCTATACATTAGACGCTGTTCTTCTCTCCAGTCACGTATGTCTAAGATTCCTGCATCACTAAGTTTTTCACCAATATCTTGTATGTCGGCACCTATTTGACGCAAATATTCCAAGCGGTTCAGTTCGTCGAAGTTCTCAGTATACCTAAAGTTTAGGTGGGGTGGCTTTCTCAGTATACTTAGATCACCAATGTCTAGTTTTCCTTCTAACATCAACCCCCATAATTCGAAGTCAAATATAGGTACACCAGCACATTTATAAATCCAGTATTTTGGTGTCGTACAATACTTAGTGTAGTCTTTATATGGGCAAGTTGGATCTTCGTTATTGGAGAAACATGTCTGACACCCATCAGCAGATGCTTGCATTTTTGAATTTACAACGGGTGGGTAGAATGTGTGTGGTTTTAATTTGGATAAACTCGCACCCTCACCCTCAAAACAAACACCAAATGGATCATCTGGGCAAGTTTGGAATGGACCAGTTAGTGATTCTGTCCAGAAATCTCCACGTACAAATACACGCATTTTATGCATGACACCTACGAGGCAATCATACAGATTTGCTTTTTTATTGTGGAATGGACTCCAGAATACCGGTTTAGCATCAGCGTATGACATAATGTCAAGAAGCCATCTACTGCCTTGATCTGCTGCCATGGTAGCTACTTGCCAATCACTCAGCCCACTTTTTCCTCGTGTGCCGTAGACATCCGCACGTGTGCTAGATTGATATGGAGTTTTGTTAAACGGTGCGCCTATGGCTAGACAGTTACTCTGTTTTGCACATATAGAATGTATTCCATTGCCTTGCCACAACCATCTAGTCGCAAAAGCCCATGCTCGGTGCGTCTCGGCCGGATTCCACAGGGTGTATGCATTACTTCCTCCCTGATTAGCGGGAACATCAAATATCCCTCCTTCCGCGAGCCCCTCAACAGGGTGACCATAATACCCAGACAAATTTGTGTGAAAGGTGTGTGGACAACGCGACGATGGCGAACATCCGCCATCTGGATTGCCAGATGAGGCCGAGCGCAACAAATCGGGTGTCGTTGTGGTCGGGAACTCACCACCGGGTAGGATTATCGAAGCTACTCCAAGATTAGCATCTCCCCATTCATTGATCGGATTAGTACCAGAATTTGACCATACACTTCTAGCATCCATTCCGCGAGATTTGTCTGGATGACAAATTAAATCTACATTTGATATACCGAATCTACAACTGTTGTAATCATCACGGTTTATGTCTACAGATTCTACTGGATTAAATATTCCATTCTGATCTGTTTGACCATCAAGCTGATCGTCAATGCCATATAATTGGCCTGGACCATTAAATTTCGGTACCATTTGGCCCGTTCCCCAATTTGGAGACCCCGGATATTTAAATGGTACATTTTCACTCCAACCAGGCACAAAATGATCATGATCAATCTGAGGACTGAATATATGGTCCTGTCCGTACTGTGATTTACCCTTGCCAATTCCATAGTAACCTTCGGGTGTGGACAGATCAGGACCTTCACCATGGAGAGATCTTCCCCAATCAAAGTACCAATAATCTGCGACGTGGTGGAACATTGTGTAGATTGGATCACCCTTTTGGTGAGTAGTCTTCATGTTCATATAATAAGCATTGGCACCACCGGAAACATCGACATCGACTCCACCGTCATCGCCATCGCCACCGTCATCGCCATCGCCACTATTGTCGGGAATGCCACCCCCCTCCGCAGCGACCGACGAGTTTGCGGTGACTTGACTTTCATTCTCTGGATACGGAGCATCGGTGGCGTTCTCAACATCCAGAACAGGATCACTGGAGTCGTTCGATGCACCAATGTCAATGACGATTACACCCGAGTTAGTCGTGTTAGTCGATTCAGCAGATTCCGTCTGGTTGAATGAGCCAACTCCACCACCGGGCCCGGGATCACCGACACCACCACCGGGATCGGGTTCACCGACATTACCGTCTCCTTCGCAATCTACTATGTCACCGTCCCCACCACTGGAGCCCGGGCAGAGACCACACTTATTCCATGATGTATCCTCTACCCCCGGATCATTCGCGGCCAGCGCATCACAGGCTTGTTCAGTCGTATCTTGTGAACATGAATTTGATACACCATCATTCCGTTTTACACAGCAGGCACCTATGGCTATACATGCAGTTGTAGGATCTGAGTTGAGACCAGCGCAACTCTCTCCACTAGTGAAAGTTCCGTTATTGTCTTCACATACTTGTTGTGTTGTATTGTTAGTACATGTACCATCACAGAAACAACAAGCCCCCATTTGCACACAATCGCCACTGGCTTCGAGTTCTGCACATGTTCTATCGAATAAGGTTCCACCAACAGCGGCACATTCGTCCGCTGTTTTTTCTTCACAAGTTCCGTCTGGTAAACAACACGCACCAGTTATTTCAGAACCACATCCACCACATGCCCTATTAAGACTTAAAGTTCCATCGCAAGTATCGGTATCTGTATTAATACAATCACATATAATAGTCTGACTGTCGTAATTAAAATCGCAACATATTCGATATGGGCAAGGATCGAGTGCCAATAATGGTACGCATGGTGCATTACCACCACCGACTGGGTTACCACCTTGACCAACAGAGGGTGTTACATTTTTACAGCATTCTTCTTTTTCTTCCTGCGTCTGATTACCTCCCTGTAAACATCCCGGGCTGCTTGGAACAAATTTACCACATGCTTCGTCGCCATTACAGCAACATAGCCAGGCAGCTTCGGTACCGGGTGTTCCACCATCTCCAACAGAAACTCGTTCATCGGGTATATCATCATCTTCAAAATTATCGGCAATTTTATTAATTTGCTCTGTCCAATCAGGATTGATAATTTCAATTAATTCGTTTGTTATTGGAGGAGTCTCTTTCAATAACGCTGAACGATTTACATATATTTCGGCACCGATAATATTAACGGGGATATCGGGATCTGAATTTCCTTCATATCCCCACAACACAATTTGTAGCCGTTCATTTGTGGTTGTTTTGGTTATTTCTCTTTCATTTTGAGGGCTACCGTCTTGTTTACCATTAAACCTCACCATCATACCATGTACAGTATCTTTGAACATGACAGGAGATAACTCTCTCGATCGATATTGTGATCTATCCGAGTCAATACATCTTATATCAATATAATCTGTTGTCAATGCAAATTCGTCTCTTTTTTCTTTTGATTTGAAAAGAAAAATAAGACTGTTGTTGTGATCAAGATAATCTAATACTGCATAGTCGGATTTTAAACCTACGTGAAGTTGATCTTCTTTGTCTGCTGTGAAGTATGGTACTCGAAGCTTAAGGCTCATGCCAAATGATTTATTGAGTTTTAGTTTTCTCTTTTTCTTTTTGACATTAAATACGTGATATCTTTTTTGCTGTTTATACTGTTCAAGTTTTTTCAGGTATGAATTTTTAAACGGCAATTGATCTTCTTGAATTGGGAAGTCAATTGTTGGGTTTTCTACGTCCGATGGGTTTAGGGAGATAACTCTATTGAAATTATATGTTGAGTGAATGGGATCTAGTAGACCTTTTCGCAGGTTGAGTCTTTCATCTTCACTAGGTGGAAGTGCCCCATAATATAGATCAAGTGCTGCTAGGTGATCACCTTTGATGCGAGGAGCATCACCAACGCTGTCATCGGTTGGATCTTGTAACCCAATCGCACCGCCTGGTGTGACGACCATTGTTCCCCACAGTGAAAATGGAAAGTTAGAATTTTTCTGAACTAAAGTATTCGTGCATAACATACACGAGTTTCCGTTGTTTGTTTTCATCTCTTTAGGATCTGAAAGATTGAAGGGTGTTCCATAGTTGGGTGGATAATATCCACGGGGATTATCCTCGGAGTGTGGTACATCACCTTCACGAACGAAAAATTTATCACCACCCAAACAGGCAGCTTGTTTTGGGGCATCTGGTCTTACGCTATCGCAGCAACAATTTCTTTGTGTTGACATTAACTAAACATTCCCATAAATTTCATCATGAACTAAAAGGTCAACTTATGTATACTCGTTATCCTGACCAACGCTGACCAGATCTACTACTTGCACGATCAAGCCCTGCTTGGGCATCCTTCGATAAAGTTTTATTCATTTTCTGCATCAGTTCATTCCACTGACCACCAGTTTTCTTGTTTGGTGTGACATTGGTATCGACGCATATACCATAACCAGTCACTTCACGAGTAACTTCTTCTTTACCACATTCTGGACAAGGATTATTTGTGGGTTGATCTCTGTCGTTAATTAAACTAAATTCTTCCCATAAGTTTTCACATGCACTGCATTTGTAATCATAAGTCGGCATAATATAATTTCCTTTTAGTTGGATTGTTCACGTAACATTTTAACAAATTCTGATGGAGATGTGGGAAAATGATTTTCATTTTTCATAAATTCATCTCTGGATTTACCGCCAGCAGCATCTCTTCTCATGTTTCTTCTCGCTATGCGATCTTGTTGTCTTCTTGCTTGAATTTTCGCATTGATGGCAATTCTTTCTTCTCTAGAACCGGCACTCCGCCTCTGGTTATTCAGTGCAGCGATGTCCTGATTGAAAATGTCTCGTTGACTCATTCCGTCTCCAGCATCACCAGATTTATAGTCGGCAAATGCGGTCCTCTGTCTATCTTGGTATTCCTGCGATCTTTCTCTATACCTCTGAGTTGAAGCTGGATCTGGTGGTCCACCACCAGCGGCATTGCTTGGTTGATATCCAAACCGCTCCATTTCTCTATATTCTCGGTCTGCTTTGACACGATCCATTTGAGCCTTATTGTTTGCGGAAATTCTCTGATCAATTGCACTTTGTAAGCCTGCATCGTCCAGACCCATGAGCCTTGTGTGCTCTGCACTACCTTCTGGTGCACTTTTCATAATATCCTGAATAGCTGTTTCCCGATCGGGATTAATCACCCCTCGTCTGTCTTGCGCTATATCAGTATAGGTACTTCCACGAGTACCTGTCCTTGATGGGTGCGTGGGATCTCCATATCGTGGAGCACGACCTTGAGCAAAGTTATCACGTACTTGTGCTCTGCGAATTGCATCCTGTGCGCCGGGTGCAGTCGGATCGAAGTTTGGATTGGACCGAACACCTGCTTCGTTTCTTCTTCCTCGATATCGATCACTGGTAGGATCTATTCCAGTAAAGCGACTTCTTGATCTTCTTTCAACCTCCCGTGCGATATTATCGTTTATCTTTTTCATTTCATCGTCTATTCGCCTCTGTTCTGCGGCAGATAGAGCTATATTTTCTGATATGATTTGGCCAAATCGTGTTTTTTGTTGTTCATTTTCGGTTGTTTTATCAGACATGATCGATCCTTTATTTGGTGGTGTAATCTAAACTCATAATTATTTATAAATACTCTATGTGTACACCCAAAACAAATTATATTAAGAAGGAACTCCATCATGGGCGACAGCAACGACAAGAAAATTAATGAACATTTGCCTGCAAAATCAACGATAGATCACAATAGATTTTCCAGAAGAATTCACCTCGACGATGGTAGAGTATTCGGATGGCTTGGTGAGTCGCAGATGTGGGAAGACGTGAATACTGGAGCTAAGATAACTGATGTCGAATTGCAGAATTTGCAATTCTCATTAATTGAAGCTCTAGAAAGTCGTAGTACAAGTTCAAATGCCGCAGATGCTGCCGACGCAGCAAGTAGTGCATCTGCTGGTTACGGTGCTGCTGCTGGTGGACCTGGACTAAGAGCGTTGAACCAGAACCAGCTAATCGCTGGTACTGGATTCTTAAGTGATGGTACGGGAGACAGCGTTGATTTAGGTTTCGTTGGAACTTCTGGTGCTAGGGGTTATACCGCATCACCAATTGTTGCTTGGTCAACACAACCATATCTTACATATGAAGATGATTTCTATGTCACACTACAGGCTTACCACATCAATGACATTGACAAAGTTCAATTCCAACTTAATGGTGGCTTAACTCTTGATGTAAATAGTAAAGGTTGCCCCGTTCCACACCCCGTGTGGGGAACTGAGCATAATGAATACTATGCGAAAATTCCAGCGAAAACTATGGCAAATGGTTATAATGAAGTTCGTGCAGTTGTATATCCAAAGAGCGCCGGTAAGATTGTTCGACTAGAGGGTAGAACCGAAGCC
>Ga0070747_1001445_pt1 | contig 11618 bp, 14 predicted proteins | sample VirMetDEL_Mar_31_FD_77321 | JGI IMG/M metagenome (GOLD analysis project Ga0070747, IMG submission 77321) | Aqueous microbial communities from the Delaware River and Bay under freshwater to marine salinity gradient to study organic matter... | ecosystem: Environmental > Aquatic > Marine > Coastal...
CTATACCTACAGCGAGATATGATGCAACGCTGATAGCTTGGGATGCTCAAAGCGTACAATCTGGACAAGAGCCAGACTTTGGTAGCAGCACCTACACGGGCGGCGGCGCAGCGGCAGCGGCAAGGGCTAACCTTATATCAGCAGATGGATGGACTATTACAGATGGCGGCGCTTCGTAGCAGCTATGCCCCTAGTAACCAATATAGCGATTGCTTATGGCAAGATTGCGAGAGTTATAGACGCGGACGCGGTGGTATAAATAAACAAATAAACAACAAACGCACGGTCAAACAATGGAAACTTTCTCAATAAATCGCTTGCATCAACTGACGGGCGTAGATAGACGCACCCTCACAAAGTACCTTGCGAATGTTACCGCAGATAAGAAGAGCGATACACGAGAAGAGTACACGTTTAAGACAGTGGCAATAGCATTATCAGCCATGCCATCTTGGCACGTTGACGACGCAACGGAAGCGGAGACAGACCCGCGCAAGATGATCCCTAAGGACGCTAAAGACTGGTATGACAGCCAGAACAAGCGACTCGCATATGAGACCTCCCTAGGGGAGCTAATTCCCGTAGGCGAGGTCAGAGAGACCGTAGCAGAGGCATTTAAGATAGTAGTTTTCGCGTTGGATACCTTGCCTGACAGAGTAGAGCACGAGGTTGGCCTGCAAGCAGACCAACTTAAGGTTTTCTTAGGGTCGATCGATGACGCGAGACAATCACTAGCGCACAGTTTAGACAAGTTCCTCAGCGCCGATGATGACCCAGAAGATGAGCAGTAAGTTCACCACCGCCAAGAGCGTGATCCTACAGACGGTTGATATCATTCGGCCGCCGAAGCGCATGACAGTAACGGAGTGTGCGGAGGAGCACGTTTATCTGAAGGACGAGGCCTACACAGGCTACTACCCTTCTCATTTAGCACCGCTCATGGCAGAGCCCGCGGACTGCTTGACATCAAGACACTTCGACAGCGTGATACTTGCCGCTGGTGTGCAGAACGGAAAAACACAATCAGTGATACTGAATGGCGCGGCGCACAAGATAGTGGCTGACCCCATGGACGTTATGATCGTTGAGAAGGACATGGCATCGGCTAACGACTTCTCGGTTCGACGATTAGATCGCATGCTGAACAACTCCCCTAAACTGAAGGGTCTCCAATTGGAGGGCAGAACAGCTGACACTGTTTTCAGAAAAAAATTCAAGTCTGGCCAATTACTGAATATTGGCTGGCCAAGCCGCAACCAACTTGCTGGTAAGCCAATTGGCTTCATGCTCGGGACCGACTACGATCGTTGGCCTGACGATGTTGGTGGTGAAGGATCTGGTTACGATCAGATGAAGAAACGTACCACAACGTACATGAGTAAAGCTATGTGCGCCGTGGAGAGTACTCCCTCCAAGGAGGTTGAGGACCCTAAGTGGCAGGCGAAAGCTGAGGCGCCTCATGAGGCACCGCCGACCAAGGGGATACTTGGATTGTACAACACTGGTGATCGCCGAATGGTGTACGCACAGTGCCCTCACTGCGAGGAGTACTTCCGACCGAGCCCCAACCCAGACGAGTCTATGTTCATGCCTGAGGCAGAGAGCGTAGAGGAGCGTGCAGCACAGATCGCACTGGTATGTGATAACTGCGAGAGCCACATAACACTTGAACACGAGCGTGCCTTCAGGGCAACCGCAAGGTGGCTCAAGGAAGGACAGACTATAGACACAAATGGTGTCATTAGTGGTGAAGGTAGAAAATCAAAGCGCGCTAGTTTCTGGTGTGCGGGCTGGTTCGCTTCGTTCAATAGTTGGGAGGAGATAGGATTAACCTACGCCCGAGCAGAGGATCAGTACACTCGATCTGGTGACGAGGAGGCAATGAAGAACTGCTTCAACCAAGAGTTCGTTTACCCTTACATCCCCAAGGCGAGAAGATCCAAGATCGCTAATTACGACCTACTGAAGGATCGGGCACTAGACATTGATCGCTTCGAGGTACCAGAGGGTGTTAGAACCATCATTACCAGTGTTGACGTTCAGGGTGGTAAGAACGCCCGCTTCGAGTTCGGCGTTTTCGGACTTGGGGTAGATAATAGAGTGTGGCCTATGGACCGATACGCTCTACGGGAAGTTGACCGAAATGGAACAACCGACAGAATACAGCCCGCAGTCTACGAAGAAGACTGGGAGCAACTCAACCTAAAAATCACCGCTACATTCAAGTTACCTGATGGTAAGGAGCTGATGAACCACCACTTGGTTGTGGATTGCGGTGGTGAGGCGGGCGTGTACGATAACGCTCTGAACTGGTATAGAACACTCGCACCCGAGCTGGCGCGGAAGTGTCACCTTGTCAGGGGTATGGGCGGAGAAGCGGTAAAGAAAAAAATTAAAGAGAACAACGATAAGGTTGTTCTGAGCTGGCCTGATAGTAGAGAGCAGCACGGACGTAAGGTGTCCAGTAAGGGTGATGTGCCCGTCCTGATGATCAACACAGATCGATTCAAGGACGACATCATGGGGCAGCTGGAGAGAGACTTCGATGGCTACGGTTACGTTCAGTTCCCTAAGTACTATAAGGACATCCACTACGAAGAATTACTTAATGCTGAGATCCGAGAGCCCTATGGCTGGGAGCAGATCAGAGGCAAATCAAACGAAACACTCGACCTGTTCGTGTACGCACTTGCCATATGGCACTACTTGGGAGGGCACGACATTAACTGGCAGCGCCCACCACTCTGGGCAGCTGAATTAGACAAGAACAGCAACGTAATAACCTCGGGCGTACGCCAGCAGGTTAAGAAGCGTCCATTCAGGAGAGTACGGAATGCAGGTAGATAGTTTTTACACACTCGCAGATTTAAAGATACTGCAGCAGGCAATTGGCTCAGGCGAACTGAAGTCTAAGCACGCCGATAGACTTGTTCAGTACAGGGATCTTGATGAGATGCTCCGAATAGAGCAGAAGACTATTCGCGCCTTGAATGAGTCACTGGACGCGCCGACCAAGCAGAGAATGAGCTTCAGAATGTGCGTAGACAATGGACTATAATATGAAACCTATCATAGATATCCATGGGTTCCCCCTACGCCAAGTTGGCCGAACAACTCACAATATTGCCGCTAGCCGCGGTAAGCGCTCCACTGTCATGTCTGGTAAGGCTGCAGGACCTAACGCAGCGGTCAACGCAGAGCTCCCTACCATGCGCAACCGCGCAAGGGACGCCGTACGCAACAGCCCGTACATTGGCAACGCCCTGCGTGCACTGGTTAAGCATGAGGTAGGAACAGGTATAAGATGCTTGTTCTTAGAAGAGAACGATGCTGTAAGAGAGCACCTAACTGAGGAGTGGGAGAAGAGTCTGCCCAACATGTTCAGTGATGGCATAGGCCACTTCTACGCTGGCCAGAGATTAGGCAGTCGAGGACGCAACGAGTCGGGAGAAGTTTTCCTTAGACGGCGCCGTCGCGCAGCCAGAACAACAGACACCGTTCCAATGCAAGTACAACTACTTGAGTCGGATCTACTGGACACAGCTTACAATGTTCAGTTAAACAATAACAACTACGTTCGCGCGGGCATTGAATTAAACACTCGCGGCGATCGTGTCGCTTACTGGTTCTTTAAGGACCACCCTGACGACCAACAAACAACCTTCACCCCTACCGCTCAGCGCGTTAGGATACTAGCGAAGGATGTTGTTCATCACTATATCCCTGTGCGTGCTGGCCAATTGAGGGGTGTGCCAATACACTCATCTGCTCTATTCAAGAACGCCAACCTAGAGTCGTATGACGACTACGAGTTAGAGCGCAAAAAGAATCACGCTTCCTTCACAGGTACCATAGAGCGCGCAGCCGCATTCGACAGCAAGGGAATCCAAATGGATCCTCTGACAGGAGAGCACTTCGACACAGACGAGGAGATCCCAGACGTATCTTTCGCGGCGGGCGTCATCACACAACTTGGTGATGGTGAGGAGCTAAATCTTTTCGAAGCAGAGAAGGGCGGAGAGTTCTACGCAGATTATATGCGCCAACAACTGATGGCTATTTCATCAGCCTTCGGCGTACCTTACGAGTTGGTCACAGGTGACTGGAAGTCAGTCAACGACAGAATACTCCGCGCTATCCTGAATGATTTTCAGAGAGAGATCGAGGCTATTCAAGAGATCTACCTGATCACACAACTCTGTCAGAGCACACTCGCTTGGTGGATGGATGCAGGAGTATTGGCAGGAACACTTAAGTTACCTGACTACGCTAACCTAAGAGACCAGTACTTGAAGGTCGATTGGCGTCCACAGGGCTGGGCTTACGTTCACCCACTACAGGATGCGCAGGCAGCAGTTTACAGAATTGAGAATGATCTCAGCACTCACGAGAAGGAAGCGAGAAAACTCAACACTGACTCAGAGAAGGCCTTGGCTGCTAATGTTAAGCACATGGCTCGCAAGCAAGAACTGATGAAGGAGAATGGTATCGTAACTCCTGAGGAAGCTGCAGCAAAAGCCAAAGAAGACAACCCTAAAAAAGAGGACAAGAATGAAGTATCTAAACCTAGCAAGTAGACTGTTCAACCAGCCACTGCTGATGGAGGAAACTTACCTTGCGACCTTCGTTGCAGCCTTCGCGGGTCAAGACCCACAAGCCGATCTACAAACCATCACCTTGAGTGGTGGTGTGAGTATTAGCGCCGAACAGGCACTCGCAGGCGGGCCTGTTCGCACGCAGAGCGAGGGGTACCAGATCCTTGGTAATGGTGTCGCTGTGATACCAATCAGCGGAACACTGGTTAATAAGGGTTCGCAACTATCAACACAATCAGGCATGCAAGGGTACAACGGTATTCTATCAATGTTCTCGGCAGCACTGAATGATCCGAATGTTAACTCAGTACTACTTGACATCGATTCTGGTGGTGGTGAGGTGGCGGGATGTTTCGACCTGTGCAGACTGGTTGCCGCGTTCCGAGACGAGAAACCTATTGCCGCATTTGTCGGCGAGCAGGCATGCTCTGCAGCGTACGCGCTTGCATCAGCGGCCGAGACGATCTACATCCCTCAGACAGGTATAGCTGGATCAATTGGTGTGTTAGTGGCGCACCAAGATTTATCAAAGAAACTAAATAAGGATGGCATCAAGGTCACCCTTATCCACTCGGGCAAGCACAAGGTAGACGGCAATCCGTTTGAAGCCCTGTCAGCGCCTGTCAAAGAAAAGATTCAGGGTCGCATTGATTCCACTCGCCAGATGTTCGCAGAACTCGTGGCAGAGAATCGTTCGATGTCTGTTGAAGCGGTACTCGCAACGGAGGCGCAGACTTACGAAGGCGCGGGCGCTGTGGAGGCTGGATTAGCCGATCAAATTATGTCATTTAACGAGGTTATTGAGACAATGAGTAAAGATACAGAACTGGGTGTCACAGCTGTGAGCACCACAACACTAGCAGCCGAGGAGCCCGTAATAACGACGGAGGTTATCGGGAGCAAAGAAACAATCGAGGTAGCCGAGCCAGAGGTGGTTGCTACTATCGTAGAGGAAGTATTCGAGTTCGCCAGCGTGTTTGACCCCGTCGCTACAGCGGAACTATGCGAGGCAGCTAAGGCTGGCAGCTTAGTTTCTAACTTCCTGAAAAACAAGGCGACAGTTGAGAGTGTAACAGCCTCACTAGCATCGCTACAAGAACTCCGCGGCAAGCTTATTGCTGCAGAGATGAACTCCGAGCAAGTTGCTCGAGTTGAAGCAAATTTTGATTCTCCTGCCGAGTTAGCTGCCGCCGTAATAGCGGAAATGACAGCCGAAGACGCAATGATTCGAAACGTGATCACTACTGATAGTAGTGATCAAAAAAGTCAGCTAGATGAAGAGACCACTCTCCTGTATAGCTACCAAACTAACTCACTGAACGGAGAAAAATAATGACTGTTCTAACAGAAGGAAACCACGCGGGAGAGTACATCGTCTCTTTAGCTAACGGCTACCGATCAACAGGGGAAGGTGTAGTAGCATCTGGACTCAACTTGGTTGCAGGCGCCGTAGTACAACTAACAGGTGGGGAGTACATTGATGTTGTTGATGCAGCAAGTGACCCAGTCGCCATCTTGTACGATGCGGTAGACGCCACACTCGCGGACACTGATGGTGTCTTCACTGTACGCGATGCAGAGGTTGCATTCGCCCGATTAACATACCCCGTCGGTGTTACCGTCGGCGCCGAGCAAGATGCCGTGAATGTACGCCTTCTTGCTGCTGGCATCAAAGTAGTTTAACAAAGGAGAACTAGATTATGTCAGCACCTGATGTATTTAATAGTGACCTATTTAGCCTTCGCTCGTTAACGCTTGCGATCCGCAAATTGGTCTACACACCAACCCGACTTACAGAACTTAACCTGTTCAATTCACGCGGAATCGATACGACCTCTGTGTTCATTGATATTGGCCAGAACTCTGTTAACCTTGTGGCAGCCAGCGAACGTGGATCAACACCTGCGACCGTTGTTGGCGACAAGTACGAGTCACGACCATTCAAGACCCGTCACCTAAGCCAGCGCTCTAACATGCTAGCTGAGGAAGTTCAGAACGTACGTTTGTTCGGATCTGAGGACACTACAGCTGGTGTCGAAATGAAGGTCAACGAGTTGTTAGCGAAGCACGTCACCAACTTGGCTCTCACCAAAGAGAACCACATGCTTGGCGCAGTTAAGGGACAGATCATCGATGCCGACGGCTCGACGGTCCTACTCGACCTCCACGCCGAAATGGGCACCTCCGCTCAAACCCTCGATTTCGCGTTCACAACCGCAACGACAAAGATTCAGAACACTGTTGTCGCCTTGAAGCGCAAAATCGATGAGCAGCTTGGCGGCACGCCATACACAAGTATCCACGTACTTTGTGGATCAGCTTGGTTCGACGCCTTCACAGGCCACCCCAAAGTAGAAGAGAGCTGGTTGCGTTTCAGCGGCTCCTCTAACCTACGCGACGACCTACGTCGTGGCTTCACTTATGGTGGAGTTACGTTCGAAGAGTACCGCGGCGGCGCTGGTGTAACAATCGCTACCGACGAGGCTTGGGCCATCCCTATGGGTGTGTCAGATCTCTTCATCGCACGTTACGCTCCAGCAGACTATATGGAGACCGTGAACACCATCGGCCTAGACTACTACGCTAAGTCTGAACCGATGCGTATGAACAAGGGGGTCGAGATTGAAACACAGACTAACCCACTGTTCTTGTGCACACGACCGAATGCGGTTATTAACCTAACTAAGAGCTAGGTTATGAGTAGACGCCGAGATAGTAGAGTAGCGCTTAGCAGTTTTAGGCACCACAGCGATCTCGGCATCTACGAAGATGTCGACGGAAAAGTTCGTCCTATTCTCTTTATTGACCAGCAGCAAGTTGAGTTACAAGGAGAATACGGCGAGGTCGTCTTCCAAGAAGATATGGTTGAGGTTCTGAAGCTAGAGCTGCCAGAACACGACACAGGTAGGAGTAAACTAATTGACCAAGAGACGGGACAGGTTTGGCTACTTGGCAGAGAGATAAAGGACGACGGCCACATTAGAACGATAGAAGTATCTAAAGAATAATGTTCGCTTTCAAGGCCACTGATTCAAAGAGGCTGAAAGAAATATACGGATCACGCACGCTAACAGAAGTAAGTCGTAGTGCTCTAGGGGACACAGGAAAGAAAACGCGCACAGCGCTAAGCAAGCAAGTCAGAACCACCTTCGCTATTACGGCAAAGACAGTAAAAGATAAGTCCTACGTGGAGTTTGCGAGGGGCAACACCTTCGGCATAGATATAAAATATAGAGACTACAGGCCAAACCTTGGCAGGTTCAGCACATCAGCTTCGAGCCGTGTTAATGTAAAAATAAAGAAGGGCCGAGGAACTAAGACAGTTAAAGGGGGCTTCAGAATCGACAGGTACGGATCGCTGATCTGGAAGAGGTTGACGGCTGCAGAGGCGGCATCGCCTAAGTACGCGAACCGCAAGTCAAAGATAAAAGTTCTCAGGACAATAGCCATACCAGAGATGGTATACGCAACGTCCAATCACAAGTCGATCCAGCAGACAATCGATAATACATTCGAGTCGCGCTTCGATCACCACTTCAGACGGAAACTAAAACTAAAACTAAGATAATGATCGATCCAACACTACTAGTAGAAGAGACCCGCGCTGACATGGAGAGGTACTTCAAGCGCTACGATCTCGCCAACTTCATGGAAGCGACGGAGTCCCAGTTAAAGGAGCTCCCCGCCTGTTACCTGATGACGATGACAGATGACCCGACAGGGACGATCTACAACGGAACGGAGGAGCAAGGATCAGAGGAGGTAGTGGGACTTGTAATAATTTCCACCGTATCTGAATTGAGGGCGGCTAGGAAACACGTACTGTCTGTGTTTCGTGGGCACACCCCGCACCCCGCAGAGACAGACATACCTTTCCACCCAATGGCGTTCGTGGGTGGGGAGATAAGAACCATAAAAGGCAATGCTTACGCTTGGATGGACATGTATAAAACTTACACACTAGGAGGCTGCTAATGCCAAAAATTTCACGTAATGATAAAGGGCAACTTGTTAAGTCAGGTACCAACGGCTGCGAAGAGTGCGGCTTTGAAAGTAACAACGAAGCGGTAATCGATGAGTCAGTCGTTGCATCCGTTATTAAACCTACAGCCAAGAAAAAGGCACCTACCAAAAAAACAGAGGTAAACAACGATGACAGTTAATATCAATGACAGGTCGAAAGCAGTGTATGTTGAACTACAGGCGGCTGTCGATGTTAAAGAAACATTCGATGCGACGGACATTCTTCGGACATCCAATCTACAGGCCTCTATTTATGACGGCGACACAACAACCATTGACTATGATGGCGGAACAGGCCGTAACGCAGTTGAGCGTCACGTAACTCAGTACAATAAGTTCAGCTTCGAAGCCGATATTATCGGTGGTGGCGACGCAGGTGCGGGCGAAATTAATGAGCCCCCAATGGCTGACACTATTCGCGCTTGCGGTTACGATATGGATGTAGCCACGACAGGCGAAGTTGTATTCACAATGTCCGATCGATCTAACATCGACATGACTTCTGTTGGTATGGTTCGTACAGCTGGCGTTAACGGCGCCTCGGATTTCCGAGTGTACCGCTATGACACAATCAACGCTCGCGGGCAACTAGGTATTAGCCTAAGTGACGACCGACCCAAGTTCGTTGTTACGGATATGACGGGTGTCTACGAGACTCCAGTGGACGTAACCAGCACACCGCTCGGAACAGTGGTACCTGCTTTGACTGTATCTCCGATCACCTTTACGAACGGGAACACAAACACACTCACCTTCAATGGCGAGGACTTGTGTACTCATGCATTCAATATCCCTTCAATGGGATGGAGTGTGGTTCCGATCGATAAGCCTAACTGCGCAGACATTAGCTTGCAAGAAGAGAAGGTTATTATCGATATCACGTTTAAGCAACTTGACTGGGCGACGGTTGGCAACCCATTCACTTGGGCTGAGGATCACGTCACAGCAAACTACTACCCACTGGTCCTGAGTATGGACAATCGTGTCGGTCACATATTTAAGATCAACGCGACGGGCCGTATGATGAACGTCCAAGAGGTAACACTTGAGGATGGCACAACTGGTGTTCAAGCGCAGATTGAAGTGCAAGATAACACAATCGATTTTGGTTTCTACGCTGCTGTTTAAGTAACGTAGAATGTGACAGGGTGTTGTTGACCGTGACGCCCTGTCACAATCCTTCCTTTTTTACGGTCAACGGTAAACGGTGAAGTTATGAGTAAATTAAAAATTCGTGGATTTGAAGAGCATGTGGATGTCCCAGTAACCGTCGAGTTAATCGACGATGTGGACGTGGAGTTCGTTGTCAAGTTCAAGAGACTGGATCGCAAGAAGTTGGAGAAGGTTGTTAAGGAGGTTCGCGCTCGGGCAATAGAGGGTAGGGATCTAGAGCAGAAAAAGCTGATCGCCAAGAAGGAGGAGGCTGCCGACTTCGATAAGAAGATAGACAAGCTAAACTCTCAGAGCAACGACACCTTGATAGAGGGCATCGTTTCTTGGAGTGAGTTCTATGACGAGGATGACAATGAGGTTCCCTTCTCAAGAGCTAACCTGAAGCAGGTGCTAGACCACCCAGCATACCTGCAGGCAATTGATTTAGCCTTCTGGCGCGCTACGGGTGAACGCATAAAAAACTAGAACGGGCTGGCCGCTTCCTAGGTGGCGCAGCCGTCAATGTTAACCTCGAAAAGCACCTTGATGCAGAGCTCGCTGAAGCCGTGCACATGGGTGCTGACGAGGAAACTTATAGGGCACAGCAAATAGAGCGAGCAAGGATAACGGACTTCGAACTTTTCTCGGAGAACATACCAGTGTTCGAGCTCTTTCAAGCGGTACAAACACAGTTCAGGTTCGTGGTGGGTAAGAGACTACTCCCCACGGGTCTAGACTACACGGGTGTTATGACACACCTCAAATGTTTTTATGAACAGGATGACATACCAGATCTGATGAAAGACCTACAAGTTATTGAGCGCTCTTACCTAAAGGTTATGCAACATGGGTAGAACCGTTTACGAGCACATCCTGAAGTTAACGGGTGAAAATCAAGGATTGGTTCGCGCCGCGGACGGTTCAGCCAACGCTATCAAGCGTCTGGACGAGAGCTCACGTCAGGGACAGAAGTCGCTGAATAAGTACAATGAGTCTCTGAACAGATCCACCAAGGCGTCGACGTCATTCGCGCGCGCCTTCGGGGGGATCACGATCGGTCTAGTTGCGAGAGAGTTCATTCAAGCGGCTGACTCGATGACCCTACTTGAGGGCCGCCTGAGGTTAGTTACAGACGGCACCTCCGATCTCGTATCAACACAAAAAGAATTATTCTCGGTCGCTCAGGATTCGCGCGCGAGCCTCGAGGCAACAACTTCATTCTACGTTCGACTAAAGCAGCGACTTGGCGAAGTGTCCACAGGGTCATTACGACTAAGTGAGATAACAGAGCTAGTATCTAAGTCCCTTAAGATTGGTGGAGCAACCGCCAAAGAAACCTCTAGCAGCTTACTTCAGCTGAGTCAAGCACTTTCTTCAGGTTTATTGAGGGGTGACGAATTTAGAAGCTTGAGTGAGAACGCGGTTGGTTTGATGCAGAACATCGCCGACGGCGCGGGGCTAACTCAGGCAGAGTTGCGCGCTCTATCAATAGAGGGTAAGTTAACCACCGAGTTAATACTTGACTCCCTGCAGAAAACAGCTCCTCAGATTAGAGAACAGTTCAACACGATCCCTGTTACGTTTGGTGACGCTATCCAAAGAATGCAGAATGTTGCTGTTCAGGGTATCGCTGATCTCAACAAAGAGTTCCAAATAACTGAGGGTCTGGTCGATGTTGTTTCCGCTGTTGCGGACAACCTAGATCTGGTTGTTGTAGCAGCCTCCAGCCTAGCGGGCCTGAAGATCCGCGCAATGATAATAGCGCAAGCTCAGGCGTTCCAAGCCAACGCTGCTGCAGTAAAGAATGCGGCACTGGCCACAGAGCAGAAAATAGTAGCTGAGAGGAGA
>Ga0070747_1001448_pt1 | contig 11615 bp, 11 predicted proteins | sample VirMetDEL_Mar_31_FD_77321 | JGI IMG/M metagenome (GOLD analysis project Ga0070747, IMG submission 77321) | Aqueous microbial communities from the Delaware River and Bay under freshwater to marine salinity gradient to study organic matter... | ecosystem: Environmental > Aquatic > Marine > Coastal...
CTGGTGAGTATAGTAGTGACATTGTAACAGCAGCACAAAACTATTACTGTCACAACCAGCAACAGAATCCACACACTCCTCGCACTATGAAAAGCCTAGGACTAGATGAAGCGGACGTAGACAAGTTCTGCACAGACATGTTGTTTCCTAAAATCGTATAAATATTAAAAAGAAATAGGAATCATCAATGCGTTTTTCAGATATTAAAATTGTAGAATCAAGAGTTAAAGCAAAAACTAAACTAGCAGAAGCTAGCAAAATTATGAGTGGGAAAGCTTGGTTATCGTCAGGTGATGCTAAGGCTAGCGGCGGCGGCAAGCCTACCAAATATGTAATTGCTACAGCAAAGAGTATCAGAAACGCCAAAGATTTTGTTTACGCTGAACTTGGCGCAAAAGGCGCAGCAACCAACGCTCCTGAAAAAGCTGGCAAGGTAGACAAGATTACTGTTAACGGTAAGGAAATGTCCACTGACGATTGGGAAACATATGCGTTAGCAAATTATCCAGACTTTATAAAAAATACTAAATTCTTTATTGACGGCGACGAAGTTCCACTTAATAGACTGAAAAAGAATGAAGCAGTAAAAGGCTCATTGGTCCCCAATCTCGGCGATATTGCCGAAGCAGTGTTGGGCTCTGCACTTTCTGCAAAATTTGCAGTAGGCGGTAGGAACATTACTACAAATGATGTTATACGAGTTCTAAAAGATGTAGTAGCATCAGGTATTGCTGAAGGCACAACTGACTATCAAACTGTTGGTGTTATTGATGATGACTTTAAATTTACTCTAACACTTAATAGTGCATCGATGAAACCATTAAAACTATGGATAGACGACGAAGATCCAATGGGTGCTGTTGGAGATCTTCGACTTTTCACAGAGTTTGAAGTTGAAAAGAAAACATTGGACAGCATGCAAAAGCAAGTGGCAGATGCTGTCGAATATGCAAACAAAAATAAAAGAGCAGCTACAGCAGTTGATAAAGCCAAACTAGAATTAGAAGGCAAAAATGAGATTAGTATTATATCCGATGGCGGCGATGCTACCCAACAGAGCTCAACTAAAGTTGACTTGAAGCTCGAGTATGATGGTAAGCCACAAAGACTGCTAAGTTTGAAAGCTGGTACTGTAAAACAGTTTGGACAAATAAGCGGCGGAGAGTGGGAAACTGCAAGTGATTTCTTTGAAAGCATATTTAAGTTTAGACTTCCAGATTCTATGAAACAAGATTTTGGATTTAAAGGCAGCAACGAAGAAGACTACAAAGATTACAACTATAACAACGGTCCGTTTGCTAAACTGTATTCAGAAATGGCCAAGCAAGTACAAGCATACACTGCTGGTGATGACACAAGCAAAGAATTCAAACTTGTACAACATGTGTATGATGCTATTAACTTTCATGCAACAAGAGGCGAAGAAGGTGTAACAATGGTTATTCTTTCGCCTAGTGCAAAAGTAGCATACAAAGAACTAGCGTTTGATGCTAGACTATTATCAGCATTAGAACTTTATGACCTAAGAGTAACAAATGATCAAGGTCTTTCAACTCACAGAATTAGTATTATTGGCGAACTAAAAGGTCAAGAAGCAGTTAAAACTCTTGGCAAAGACGGCGCTGAAAAACTAGACGGCAAAGCAGTATTGGTACAACTGAGTTCAAGAACCAGTGCCGCTGCGATTCGTAACCTAGTTGAAATGGGTCCTCTGTTAAAAGAGCTTGCTAATGTTGAAAAACTAGATGCTGCGCAAGTAGAAAAAAATAAAGCAGCACCTACAAAAACAGATGAGCCTGAAGAAGCTCCAGTAGATCAAACCAACCAAACTCCAGCAGATCCAAACGCCACAGTCTAACAACTATTTGCTAAATATAATTGTAGAGCGTGAGGGCGCCACTACAAATGATATTTTTTCATTTTAGCAATTAATGCAGTGCGGCCTATGTCTAACGATATAGCTGCTTTTGTTTGATTGCCAGACGCTAATTTAAGTGCATTTGTAATACGTTCACGTTCTAATGTTTCTAATTCTGCACACAAACTATACTGTACCTCATCTGGTAGTATTTCCCCATGTGATCCCCACATCTCTTCAAACATGTTAAAGAAATATGCTTGCTCATTTATACGCTGATGTTGCTCGTTTGTTGTTTCTGATTTTATTTTTAACATGAGTAGGTAATTTCCTATATTACAGATAAATACTGCTGGAGAGTATTCTTATGAGATTTTTAATTACTATAGTTTTATTTATGACAGCAACAACCGCTGGTGCTAATGAGTTGACGTTTGGATTTAAAAGTCCAGTGTTTAGTGGCATCGGATACAGTAGCCATGTGCTTACATTAGAGCAACTGGAAACAAACCGCAAGCAAAAGATCAAAGACGATGAACAAGCAGCAATTGAAAAAGCAGAGCGTGATTTAAAGTCTACTAATGCATATAAGTTTAAGAACAATTTAGAATCACGTGTTTACGCTACACTAAGTAAACAGATTGCAGACAGTATGTTTGACGAAACAGATGCTTGGCTAGAATTAACTGAGTACGGATATGGCACAGTTATTACATACAACGGTAAGGAGTATAAGTCAACTACTAATCTTAATACATCAACACCTGGTGTTGATGGCGCTAATTGGGAGTTAAGAGATAGTGAATGGGCAACTTCAGAAACACCGTTTGGTGATGTAGTAAGTTGGAAGCGTGAAGATGACAGAATCTATGTAGAAGTTAAAGATTCAAACGGTGATGTAGTTGCAGAGTTTGATGTGCCAGTAGGGGAATTTGCGTTTTAATGAAAATTATAGTAACACTAGCATTAGTATTTTTAAGTGGATGTTCAAGCTTGGTTCATATACCAGAGCCTGAGATGCCTGTACTTTTAAAAAATGAAAACACAGAATTTCATAACATATCTGCTCCGTCAACAGGTAAGTTAGTAGCAGCAGTATACGGATTTACAGATAAGACAGGGCAACGTAAGCCTAGTGATAAGATGGCTAACATTAGTACTGCCGTTACACAAGGTGCAGAAGTATGGTTAATTAAGGCACTGCAAGAAGTTGGCGGCGGCAAGTGGTTTCAAGTAGTAGAGCGTGTGGGCTTAGATAATCTGACAAAGGAACGTCAGATTATCCGCCAAGCAAGACAAAGCGTAGGTGACGAACGTCAGTTAAAGCCTATGATGTTTGCTGGTGTAATAATAGAGGGCGGGATCATAGGGTATGATTCTAATGTACTAACCGGAGGCGCAGGCGCTAGATACTTAGGTGTTGGACCAAGTACACAATACCGCAAGGATGTAGTTACAGTAACAATGCGCATGACTAGCACACAAACAGGCGAAGTATTATTGAGTGTAAGTACTACTAAAACTATAATTAGTACAGGATCAAGTATGACATTCTTCCGTTTCTTTGATATGGGTACAACTAGTGTAGAAGTAGAAGCAGGACATACTATTAACGAGCCAGTAAACTATGCAGTAAGAGTAGCAATTGAACAGGCAGTAGTAGAGTTAATTAAAGCAGGCGAAAGGCGCAAACTTTGGAAATTTGATGTGCCGGAAAGTATTAAACTATCCGAAGAACAACAGCAACAAGTTATAGAAGAAGTAGAATCATCAGCACAATAATTAAATAGGTGTAAAATTATTTACACCAAAGAGTTAAATACTAAAGTATAGGAATAAGGGTTATATCTATACAAAGGGGGCAATCATGTCAAACAGAATAAACAAAATTAGTCTAGCATTGCTAGTCTCACTGCTCGGGACAACAGCAGCGTGGGCTAGTGATGTTTATATAGACCAAGCAGGATCAACAAGCACAATTGATATCACACAGACTGGTGACGGCAACAGTGTTGGCACCAGTGGCACACCAAGTACAATCACAGGTGACAACACAGATGTAGATCTTAAACAAATAGGTTCTAACAACCAAGCTGATATATCATCAACTACAGGTACAAGCGGCACTATTTTAGATTATACTGCAACTGGTAGTAGTAACATACTAGCAGTTGAAATTGACGGTGCAGCAGATACTAAGTTGACTACAGTTATCACTGGCGACAGCAACGAAGTAACACTGTGTGGTACACTAGGAACTGACGCAGCAACTGGCTCAAGCGCAACATGTGCAACTGGAGTACAAGCAGATACAACTGACAGCTCAGTTACTATCACAGGCGACAGCAACAAAGTAGCAATCGCAGCAGGCGCAGCAAATGCAGTAAACAACATCACGCTTGGAGCAAATGTAAGCAGTAACTTTAATGTAATTGACTTAAAGCAATCAGGATTAGATACTCCTAATGTTACGCTTAACATGGACGGTGATAGCAATGCCGTTAATATCATACAAAACTAAAATACTAGCTATCGCACTAGGGGCACTTTTATTAGTGCCTCTATCAGTGTCTGCAAATGTAGGTAAGGTTACAAAGCAAGAAGGACAAGATGCAAGTATCTCAAGAGATAGCGATACTATCTTAACTGATGAAGGTATTGGCATTAATATGAATGACTCCATTACAACTTCTAAAGCCAAACTAGAACTTACATTTGATGATGATACTAAGGTAGCAATAACACGACAAAGTAAACTAGTGATTGATGACTTTGTATATGATCCTAACAGTGGCACAGGTAAACTAGCAATGAATGTTGCTATGGGCACAGTGCGTTATGCTAGTGGTGCTATTGCTAGAAACAGTAGACAGAACGTAAGACTACGCACACCTACAGCGACTATTGCAGTACGTGGTACAGACTTTACTATGACAGTAGATGAAATAGGGCGCAGTCTTGTTATCCTACTACCTACTTGCCCTGAACCAGACGAACCTGAACTATGTTTTACAGGTGAAATTGAAGTTAGTACAGATGTTGGTATGGTTATACTTAATCAAGCATTCCAAGCAACTGTTGTTGCTAGTGCTAGTAGTAAACCTACTAAACCAAAAATTATCGACATACTAGAACAAAACATTGATAACATGTTAATTGTTAGTCCACCAAAAGAATTGCCAGGCGGAATGGCATACATAGATCAAGCAGAAGCTAGTAGTTTCTTAGAAGAAGATGTGTTCCTATTTGAAGAATTAATTGCAGAATATCTAGAAGAAGATAATCTGGCATACAGTGAACTTGATGTTAACTTCTTAGATGGTGAGTTTTTAGACAATATTCTAGATCTAACAAACATGTTAGCCAATGACGAGTTAAGTACTGATCCTGTGCTACCAAACATACACAATTTTAAAAGCTATATACAGTATGCATATAACGAAGACGTTATATTCTTACGTGCAGAACGACCACCGCATGTTGCACAAGTCAATGTAGATCGCTGGACATATGGATTTATAAACATAGCACAAGACGGTATTATAGCACCTATACAAGTCAACGACGGAGGCACAGATGTTGTTATTAACATTACGCAGGATCAGTAGTATATTGTTATTGTTGTTTGCTACAAGTGCATCAGCTGGCATATTAGATTTGCGAGTAAAAACTGACCAAATATTCGATGTACAGTGGAACATCAATAACGGCAGACTAAATGCCAGCGGTTTTAACTACATTTATTCAAGTGTAAACTATGCTACACAAACAAATAGTGCATCACGATGGACAGCAGCACAAACAGCAGATGCAGGTAGTAATGGCAGGTATATTGCTTTCTTTAACAGCACAACTAACCCTGGCACATACGGTATGGCTGTGTATAACAGTGATGGCAGTGTTTACAAAATAGTTAACAACACAGGAACATTCCGTACCCTAGCAGATGGCGCTATATTTTATAACGGTAATGGCATGTGGGGTACATTGATTACTACCGAAGCAGGATACACATTAGGCAGTAGCGGAAGTTGGGCAACAACTACTGAATACCCTACTAGTGCAGACTTAGCTGCCTATCAAGCACCTGCGTATTCAGGAGGACAATCAGCACCGCCTCCTCCGCCCACACCAGTATACGGACCAAGCGGAGCAAGCGCAGCACAACAAAGTAGAATAGATGCAGCTATTGCAGCAGGGACTGCTGGACGAGGCGCAACTGTTGAAGCAAACATAATGGGCGACGACAACGATATACACATTACACAAGCTGGATCACCGAGCTATTTAAATCTTATGATCCTTGGCAATACTAACACATTTGATGCAACACAAGATATGGACATAGGCGCACACGCATATAACGAAACTACTATCATAGGTGATACTAATGATGTTGACCTATACCAAAACGGCACTGGTAATAAAATGGCATTTATTAGTGTAACTGGTAATAGTAATACAGCAAGCGTAATACAAAAAGATAGTGGCGATCATTATGTTAATCTTGAGATAACTGGCGATAATCATAATGCATCAATTTGGCAATGGGGAAGTGGTGACAAAAGTGCAAATGTAGTACTTGATGGAACACAACCTTGGAACTTTGATTTACAACAAAGCGGACCTTCACAACAAAATTATACTCTGCCGCATGGCATGAGTGACGGATCAGTAGTAAGCGGAACTTGTGCAGCTATAGGCGGCTGCAATCTAAGTGTCATACAACAATAACCTGGTACTTAAAGTTTTTAACTAATCGTTTAAATAATATACAAGTCAACGTGGAGGCATGTTGTCTTAATTTAAGCGAGGGTAACGCAATGAAATTTAAAAAAATAGCGGCGGCTATAATGTCCGCCTCGCTAATGTCCACTACGGCATTAGCAGACAATGTAATCATACAAAACGAATACGTCCGTGCTGGTGTAAATGAAACAACAGGTACATTTGGTTCAGGTGGTAATACACGCCCGGGACTACAATACGATAGCACAGGTACAGGAACATTCCCAGGTGACAGCGAGCAAGGAGATTACTTAACTCCTGGAGCACCATTTGATGGATTTACAGTTGATGTTGATGGCATAGCATACACCAACAATAACTCCGGTAACATCAGCCGCATTGCAAGTAATGGCTGGACAGGAACTCCAACAGCAGACAGTGCAACGTGGAGCGGCGGAGTAACTGGCGTATTTGATATGACCAACACATACAGTCTGCCAAGCGGACAAGAATACATTGACATCACAACCGGTATTACAGCACAGACAGCTATCACTACGCTAAGATTTGGACGCTTTATTGATCCAGACGCAATGCCAGCAGCAGGCGACACAAGTGCTACAGACAACGTATTAGGATACGGAACTATTCCAGAAGCAAATGTTGTGTTCTCAGAAGCAACTGTTTCACGCTATGCACTAGGTTTGTATTCAACAGACAGCAATGTAGGCGCTGGTATTAGTAGCGGATGGAGCACAGACCCTAATGACTATGCAACAGGCGGCGACTATGCAGTAGGCAACGGCGACGATACTATAGGACTAGGTTGGGAATGGACTGGCTTGGCAGCAGGCGATATCGTAACAGCTAACTATGCTTATATCTTTGGACCAAGTGCGTTTGCTGCGGCATCAACAGCTATTGCAGGCGGCGCAGGCGGCGGCGTTGATATTACTACAGGCACACTAGAAGATGTAGGTAGTGCCACAGACGCAGCAAGCGGAAGTAGTGGACCAACAGTTGTAGGCAGCGCAAGTTCAAGTGTAACAACACACAGCAGTACAACAGCAGATGGTGTACAAACTATTGCTAGAGAAACTTCAACTAGCACATGGGATGTATATAGTGACGCTTCGTTGGGAACACCTGTAGTTGCAGTAACAGATCCTGGTAGCTTTACAGGGCGTGTAGATCAAATAGCAACAGCACAAGACGTAGTTGGATCAAGCCTAAGATATCTAAACTTTGACAATATTGAAGGTATTAGAATGAACAGCCAAATGAATAATGGCATGTCAGGTAGTACAAGTGGTGTTGTCGTAGGTGGATCTAAAACTGCTGACAACGGTGTTACTGTTAGTGGCGGCTTTACTAGAATAGGTACTAACTTATCTGGCAATGACGATACTGTTAAAGCAGACACTGATGTAGTAGCAGCCGGTGTTGAAAAAGACAATGTTAAAGTTGAAGTACGTCATGCAATGACAGATTATACAGTGTCACGTACTATTGGCGACTTTGCTAACTCAAGTGATACTAACGGCACAAACACAAGTGCTAGTATTACATATTCGCCAGAAACAGGCAAAGTAAATCCTGTGTTCGGTTACACACGTGGTAAGCGTACAATGGATAGTTATACAGAAGCAGGTTCAGTACAAAGTGCTAGAACAGTAGCAGAAACAGACGAAATGTATGGTTATGGTACTGTAGGACTACGTGGTGATTTAGGACTAGTTGACTTTACAGTTATGCATCACACAGACGGTGTAAATGATATTTCACTAGGTTTAGAAAAAGACGCAGGCAACGTTACTTGGAGAGTAGAAGGTACACGTTCGATGACAGACTTAGGCAATACAAATGCAGTTAGTGCTGGCTTAGTTTGGAAATTCTAACTAGCATAGCACTTAGTCTACACTTAGGCTTTGAGGGTGATTACAATTCTATTCACCCTCATATACGCCTTCAAGAACAACAATATGTTGCAGGTGTATACTACAATTCAGAAAGCAACCTTAGCCCATACGTAGGCTATCGTTTTGAGCACAACGAGTTTGGACTAGAACTAGGTGCAGTAGGCAACTATTCTACTGCTCCTGTAATACCTTATGTTAGAGGAACTTACAAAAACTTTTTTATTGCGCCGGGTATAGAACGTGATAATATCGGAATCGTTTTCAGAATTGACATTCCGTTAACAAAGTAAATATTAATGAGGTTGAGTACAGTATAAGATTTTAGCGTTACCCTCGCTACAAACGTTACCTACGTTTATTAAACTGTACTCAGCCTCGTCTAGCCTCTGTGTTATAGATAAATACCTGTAGAACCAAGGGGGCAGATTATGTACGAGATCTATTCTTTGAAGGAACGTCTAATGTATCTAGGGCTAGGTATATTAGTGGTTGCTTCTGCAATATATATAACTAACTTATACTTTGAATACAGAGTAATTAATCAACAGTGGGAACAAACGTTCACGACACCAGAGGAGTTTTGGAATATTGATAAATCAAGGACCGAGAAATGAACTGGCAGAAAAAGTCACTGAGCTTCGAGCCAGGATCGCCGATTTACGAAGCCGCATTGGAGTCAACGACGAATCCGATAAAAGTACACAAACACAATCCGAGCCAGTGGTGGTTGAACAGAAACGAAAACAAGACGAGTACGTGGCGCAGGCACGAACAAGAGTTGATCCAGCAAGAGAAGCAAAAGCCGCAGAGCTAAATGCTCTAAAGGCAAAACTACTGGGGAAGAAATAATGAAACGATTACTAAGTCCTTGGTGGGCATTAATTACTCTTGCGGCACTAGTATACGCATTTGCAGTACCTAACAACTTCATACAGAGTATTAAACTAAATTACTTTGATCAATTAATTGTTAGTCAAGAACCAGTAGAGAATAATATCTATGTTGCTGAGATAGACGAAGCAGCACTAGAACTATACGGACAATATCCATTCCCACGTAACATATACTCAGACATTATCAAAGACCTGTATGCAAGAGGCGCTGGCTTAGTTGTGTGGAACATAATGATGCCTGAAGTAGACAGACTAGGCGGTGATGCAGAACTAGCAGAAACTATGATGGCACTGCCAGTTATACTTGCTAGCCGTCCTAGCGACAAAACTGTTAACGAACCTATCAATCCAGGTGCAGCAATAATCAACTCAGACTACTTGGACACTATACTGCCTTATGGCGGAATAATTGCAAACATTCCTATGCTAGAAAACAGTTCAGTAGGTGCAGGCATTGTAAGCACAGAACCAGAGATAGACGGTGTAGTGCGCCGTATGCCTACTGTCGCAGTTGTAGACGGAGTATTGTATCCAAGTCTAGCACTAGAAACATTGCGTGTTATAGCAGGCGATCCTAGTTTCCAAATCAAACTAAGTCCACTAGGCATAGACAAGATGCGTATACCACAGTTTGGTGTTATACCTACAGACGCAGAAGGCAGAGTATGGATAGACTGGAGTCAGCGTAACAAGAGTGCAAGCATAACTAACTTGCCAGATAACCTTGAAGGCGCAGTTGTTATTGTAGATGTTACAGCAGCAGGTATTGCTAACCCTGTACCAACAGCACTAGGAGCGCAGTACGCAGGTACTACACAAGCAGCAGTGCTAGGAACTATGTTCGCCGGTACAAATATACAACGCCCTGTATGGGCAGCACAAGCAGAGATTATAGCACTTGCAATTGGCGGCTTACTGCTAATCTTACTAAGTCGTTGGATGTTAGTAGGACTTGCTACAACTGTTTTGCTAATAGGCGGAACTATACCTTACAGTATGTTTGCCTATGCAGAAGAAAAAGTTTTATTAGATGTAACAGCACCAGTAATAGTGTTTGTAATAATTGCATTACAAGTTTACGGTATTAAGTTTGTTAGAGAATTTTTAGAGAAGCAAGCAATCAAGAAACAGTTTGCAGGATATGCTAGCCCTACTGTTGTTAAACTGCTACAAGAAAATCCAAGTCTAATCAAAGACGGTCAAAAGAAAGAAGTTAGCATTGTATTCTCAGACTTGCGTGGCTTTACTCCTTTGGGAGAAAGTTTCGGTGATGACGTTAAAGGCTTGACTAAAATTATGAATGGCTATATGGACAGCATTACACAACCAGTACTAGATGCAGATGGTATGATTATCAAGTACATTGGTGATGCTAGTATGCACATACACAATGCACCCATAGACGATGCAAACCATGCTAAGACAGCAGTACAATGCGGCTTAGATATGCTTAAAGCAGTGGAGAAGTTTAATGCAGAAGTTATTATACCTAATGGGCGCCCTGCTGTTGGTATGGGTGCTGGAATCAATACCGGATTGGGTTACTTGGGCGAAATGGGAAGTACAGCACGTCATTCATATGATGTCCTCGGAGACGCAGTATCAACAGCAGCAAGAATTGAATCAAAATGTAAAGAGTACGGATGCTTGTTGCTTGTTGGAGGCTCCACCGTCGATCAGTGTAAAGACGATTTCTTCTTCCTCAAAGTAGATGATTTGGCTGTTAAAGGTAAAACAGTTGGTATTAGTATCTACACAGTGTTAGATGGTGTTAGACCTGCGTGGAAGAGTGCTAAGAAACATCATGATCAAATGCATGAATTATATCGTCAGCAAATGTTTGAAGAAGCAGCAGCACAGTGTAAACTTATTCGCCGCAACTTTGACGGGCGCCTAGAAGGCTATTACGATATGTGGATTGAACGCTGCGAGTATATGAAAACACAAGACTTACCCCAGGACTGGAATGGTGTCTTTATAGCTACGAGTAAATAATAGTATGGAAGATGATATTGTATTAGCAGAACTCAACGATGAAGATCTTGTATTGCAAATGGGCGACGATCTCTACGATGGACTCAAAGAAGAAATTGAAGAAAGTACTAACATTCTATTAGAACGTGGATGGGAACCTTATGATGTACTAACCAAATCACTTGTGGCCGGTATGACTATTGTAGGCATTGACTTCCGTGATGGTATATTGTTTGTACCCGA
>Ga0070747_1001449_pt1 | contig 11614 bp, 12 predicted proteins | sample VirMetDEL_Mar_31_FD_77321 | JGI IMG/M metagenome (GOLD analysis project Ga0070747, IMG submission 77321) | Aqueous microbial communities from the Delaware River and Bay under freshwater to marine salinity gradient to study organic matter... | ecosystem: Environmental > Aquatic > Marine > Coastal...
ACTTGACCTGAATTGAAATTGCACATCAGTTTTTTCAACAAACCTAAGCGGGTATTGCGCAGCAAACTCAAAGGTGTTCAGGAACGGAGCCTGAGATACCACGTACTTTGTACCTGCGGGGGACAGTGTTTGCGCCCTGAACGTAGCGTACACGCCAGAAGTTACCGAAGTCGAAGACCATGCGCCAACATGTGTTCCATACAAAGTGTATCCAGCGGGGACTGTGTAAATAGACATGTTGCTCTGGCCGACATCAACAGCAATCTGACCGTAGGTTACACCCCCGTTTTTAGCAGTGATAACACCAACGGGGTTGGCGCTATTAGGCAACACATCCAACTGATTCACACGGAAAAACAAGGTGGTTGTCACAACCGGCGTTGTGCCCGTCAAAGTTACGGTCTCGTTGATTGGGTTGTAGTTGGCGTCGAGGCCATAGATGATGATCTTAACCGTAGTATCAGACGCTGAAGTGCTAACAATGCTCATTGCAACGGCAGACGCAGGGTATGTGTACGCAGCGGTGTTTTCCCATGCCGGAATAAACGCGGCGTTGGTAATGCTGGCACTATAGCCAAACAAGAACACCGATTGGTGTCCTGTAATTTGCCCACGACCCACTTGCAGATCAAATGGCTCATTGCGGCCCGTACGGGTAACTGAAGAAACGACTGACGTTGCCATAACTAATCTCCTGTTTGTCGGGGGCCGAAGCCCCCAAGATTAATTAGGCTGTGTACGAACCGTTGGTTGGGACGTAGTAGAAGATGCGGCCAGCGACAGTGCCGCCAGTACCGGCTGAAGCACCAACGCTGCCAGTGACTTTAACCATGTCTGTAGCAGACATCACAGCACCCAGACTTGTACCAGCAGTAGATGTTTCCCAGTTAACGCTGGCTTTGGCAGTAGTGCCCAGACCTTCGTTAATCAGAGTGCCGGGGCTGGCTGTGCCTGCGGTGTACAGGTTGAAACCCATATCAAACGTAGGAGTCGTGCCGCCAGTGATAGCTGCATTGGTTTGAATCGAAGTGACGATTGCGCCCATAGGCAGGACAACAGCGGCTGTGTCCGTGCTGGACTTTTGAACTGCGGTACTGGCAACGGCTGCGCCGCTGAAATAGAAGTCAGCAACCATCAACATTGAACCAGCGTATGCTGTTTTAGTTGTGTCGCCGCCACCTGAACGCCAGATGGATTGTGTGGTTGAGGTAGCCATAGCAGTGTCCTTACATGCAAGTAAGCGTATCAATCTGCATGTCGTCCAGCCGGGACTGGTTTGATACGCCGGAAAGCCCGGAGTACTTGCAATATACACGGATTTTAAAAAGTGTCAACAAAAAAGGGAGCCGAAGCTCCCTTTTTCTGTCAAGCTACAAGAGCTTAAGACGAACCGCTTGAGCCCCATGCGCCCAATGGATCGCTCCAGCCGAAGCTGTAACGTTCGCGGGACTTGTAACGGACATTGCCCGTGTCGAAATCACCGTCCATCGAGTTGTTCAGAGCAGTACGCTCGAAGTGCTTCAGGCCGTTTGGCACATCAGTCATCAAGAACCAAGCATTGCTGTCGGTCAAGAAGTGATTGATGGCATAGCCTTCAGGGATCGAACCGTTGTTCTTCAAAGCATTGATATCGTTATCGGCAGTGCCAACGCGGAGGTTGGTTTCCAGCAAACGAGTAGCAACGAATTGCAGAGCAGGCGGAACAATCATCTTGCGTGGCTTGGCGGCGATCAGCAGACCGCGCTCATCAGTCCATGCAGCGATTTGAATCACAGCATTTTCCAGTGAGGTTTCGTTCAAGTCAACACCAGTTGTCGGGCTGTTGTAGTTAACGCCGCCATTGACGAGTGGGTGACCCACGCGTGCGCTGGAAGAGTTAACGCCGAACAACGAAACACCGTCACCGCCAAGGTACGAACCGCTGAAACCGTTATTGATAACGCCGGCAGCTTTGACCTGTTTGGTGTAGGCCATGGCACGAGCCAGACCTTTGGTGTAACGAGCCGACAAACTGTCGTACAAGTTATCTTCGACAGCTTCTTCAGTGATCGAGAAGCCAAGAGCGATGGTTTCGTGGCTGTAACGTGCAGTGAAGGCTTCTTGCGCATTGTCATAAGCAATGGCTTGGCCCTCGTTCTTCACTGGTGCAGCACCGAAGCCAGACAGCTTGGTTTCTTCTTCAAACGAACGCTCTGATTTCTCAGTTTCGTAGATTTCCTTGTGCTCTTCGCCGTAACGTGCATATTCCAGACCGAACAATGCGTTCAGGCCGGGGAGCAGTTCTTTAAGTAGTTGTGCGCGTGAAATTGCCATGATCTAGCTCCTTAGATACCAGTGGGGTTGGAATACGAATGGGCCACTGGGTTGAACTTGACCAGCACATCGGTGAAGGCATCGCCAACAGTCGAGAAGCCTTGCATGTTCGGGAAGCCAACAACGCGGAATGCCCAGCCGGAAGTCGTCGTAGCTGTGGAGCCGATGACGATAGCCGTATTGGAGTTGCCGGTAGTAGTGCTACCTGTGGATGTTGACTGAACAGCATTCAGGTACACGTTAGCGCCCAGAGCAGCTTGTGCCACAGTGCCGACAGACTGAACTTGGAACACAGCACGATCGTCGTCAATGACGTATGCAGTAATGGCCGTGCCAGTAGGTGCAACAGTATTGGCTGGATAGAACTGAGCGTAGATCACCTGACCTTGAGCATTCACGTAGGAGCAGCCGACGAAAACGCCGATTGTGCCTGCTGGGAATGGTGTGCTTGCGTCACCATTGGTGGTGACAATTTCCAGAAAACCGCTGGTATTGATTGCAACGATCGAGCCATTAAAAATGTTCGTGTTGTAACCGGCAGGGTTAATCAAAAACTGACGTGTGCTACCCGAGTAAGGCAGACCACCCAGTTCATTTACGGCTTTAAGGCCGTAGGGGGATGCAGTTGATGCCATGAGGCACTCCTTTATTTAGAACCTGAACCAAAACCTTGTCCGCGACTGGATGTTGACTTGCGGTCAGCAAACAGAGGCATCCGAGGATCACTATTTCGCATAAAGTGGTTGTCCACTGAGTCCATCTGGTTCTGAGCTTGCTTGTTGTAGTACTCATCACGGGCTCCCTCCATATCAGAAGACATCTTGCAAAGCATGAGTCCGCCAATTTCAACGTTACCTGTTTTGTCACTACCAACCAGCATCAGTTCTGGATGATCCGCAGCTTTTACCGGAACCCAGCCTTCGCGCATCTTGCGAGACACGTTAGTTGGATTAGCCTCGCCAAGCAAATGCGTCATGATCCAACGGTACACATAACCCGGCTCTGGAGTCGGATCAGGTAAGGCCGATGGTGGCACATATACGGGACGAGTTGTCTTATCGCGTGACACGATATCACGGGGGGTACGATTATTTTCAGCCATTCTGACGCTCCAATTTAGCTACTTCAGCAGCATACTGCTGCGGGGTTAGTCCATACTTTTTAGCCAACGCAACTTGCGTTGTTGTCAGCTGGATTTTCTTCGTTCCGGAGGAACGAGCCGCAGAGGCAACTACTGACGCGGGACGTTTAGTGTCACTGACCCGTGGCTTATCTTCCGTCTCCCCAAAAACTTCGGGAAACTTAGACTTCATGCGAGCGTCAATTCGCTCGAAATATTCATCGCTACGCGGGTCAACCCCGTTATTGACTAGATTTTGGTGCAGCCCTAGTGCAAAGCTGGATACATCTTCAAACCCCTCGGCCCCGAACCACTGGTTTTTGGCTTGCCAGCGCAAGGTTTTTTCGTCCGGTTGCACTTGGGGTTGTGCAGGTTGCCTCGTTTGTACAGCAATATCTTCCTGTTGTAAAGGTGCAGGTCGAAAATTCTTTGCCGCAGTAACTTTCATCTTGGCATCAGTAAGCGCCTCTTGCGCCGCAATAATGCCGTCAGTATCAAAAGCTTCTTGTGCAATCTTATAGTCACGGCGTGCTTTGTCTAACTCAGCTTCCGCTGCGTTCTTAGCCATTTCGCCATACTGCTGTGTGCCGTTGTCCACATACTGTTTGAGCTTTGTATTCTCATTCTGCATGTGTTGGGCAAGACGCTCAAGCTCTTGCTTTTCCCGCTGAAGGGCTTCTTTGGCTCGTCGTTCATCGTGACGGGCATGGGTCAACTCCTTGATCCGCTCTTGAGCACCCTTGGTGTAGTTCTCAATCTCGTCGTCTGTAGGGTCAGCCACTTCCCGGTTCAGGGGCTTGCGGCCCTTGTCACGTTCAGGCGTGTCGTCAATGACTTCGATTTCAATATCGCCGTCATCCTGTTGCGAAATAACAACTTCCTTATCGGACTCGTTGTCTTCGTCTGGGAACTTAAATGCGGTAGCCATTAGTTACTCCTTCAAGCGCGGGTTATGCCACGGGGATCTTGGATAGTCGATTCGATCATGTCATCGTTGATGACTCGAAACTCTTTTCCATAGATTTTTAAACGCGTACCAGAATAGGTACGCACGAGTACAAAGTCACCTTCTTTGCACCAAGGACCCGATGGGAACTTGGCCGGGTCTTTGTATGCGTCAGGACCAATTTTCACAACGAACAACACGGTTGTGGCGTGCTCTTCTTGCTTCATGAATTGACCCGCTTTGACAATCGAGGAGTTCTCAAAAGTCTCAACAACGTCAGGCACTGCACAGAGAATCTTCCAACCGGTTGGGTCTGGAAGCTGTCGTGCTTTTTCTTCGTCAGTAGCTTCTACCGCTGGGGCTTCGGCCGACTGAATAGCTTCTGGCAGGGCAAAGCTGCCCGGTTCAAGGTTAAGTTCACTCATCTGATTCTTCCGCTTTCTTAGCAAGGTCAAGTAGATAACGCTCTGCAAGGGCTAGACCCTGAATAATCCCGCAGAGTTTTTGATATTGGTCGAACGACTGGCAGGCTCCCCCAGAGAGGTCGTCTGCGTAGTTGTTCATATCGGTGCGTATTTGTTCACGTAATACGCGTACGAAGTCTTGAATCATTTAAGTAGTTGGGCCTTTTGGCTGTTGGACTTTCTGAGCCGCCTCGTGGCGGGTTTTTGCGATGTCGATGCCCATGCGGACACCTTCTCGTTCTTGGTCGGCCTGCAACTTGGCATCCGCCTGTTTGATTTGTGCACCTGTACGCAGCCCATCTAGCTCCATCTTGCCAGCTAGTGCCTGCTCTTTAAGTGCATGATCGTCAGCTTTGGCGGCAGAGTCTGCGGCCAGTTGCTTTTCCTTGAGCGCCAACTCGCCTTTTTTGATTTCCAACTCGCCTTTTTTGATCTCCATGTCCTGCTGTTGAAGCTGAACCAATGGATCTTGGGCTTGTTGTTGCGCTTGTTGTTGTGCGGCTTGGGCTTGATTCTGCTGAAGAACCTGTTGTGCAGCTTGCGCCATCATCCCTGACAGAGCCAGTTCGATTTGCGGTGGGAGTTTTTCGTCTTCTGGTGGCAGGGGCATGCCCAACTGCTGTTCGATCTTCTGGCGATAGGCATAGCCAGTGTGCTCAGCAATGTGTGCCTGCATCGCTCCCATAATCACTGGAGCTTTGGGGTTTTGGCCCATCAACTGCATGATTACCGGGTCTTGCATCGCCGCTGTGTGCACTTTGATGTGGGACTCGTGGTCTTGGTAGAAAAATGCCTTGATTGGGTCGCCTTTTAGGACGCACATGTTTTCAGACACGGGGTCTTTAGGCTTTTGGTCGTCTGGCAATGGCACAAGCTTGTCCGCATTCTTGATGCCAAGCACTTCCAGCATCTGACGGTGCAAATATGGCTGGTCGTAGATATCCGGGGCCATCTGCGCCATCTGAATGACGGCTTGGTACTGCACAACCCGCTGCGACATGGTGGCCGCATTGGGATCCGACACGGGAATGATGTCCACATGCGAGTAATCTTCTGCTTTTGCTTGGCGACCGCCCTTGTCTGGCTCGTAATCGTAGTCTGGATCGGTGTAATCACGAATCAAACCGGCCAACAAGCGCAATTCTTGCTTGAAACTGTAGTGCAGACGAGCTTGAACCGCTGACATCACCTTGAGTTGCCGCTCCAGCAAGGCCAAAGTCGTGCCAACTGGGGCATTTGCCGACATATCAGCCACTTTCATGTCCGCAGTAGCTGCGAAACGGCGGCCTTCTTCAACAATGGTACCCAACAACGTGTACAAAACTTGTGACGGCTCCTTGTATGGCAGCGGCAGGATGTTATCCCGCAGGGCACCAGAGCCAATATCTACGTCACGGAACTCGCCCGGTGCGATAGGTGTGTCGTCTCCTTTAATGCGAAGGCCACGCGACTTAAGACCTCCGGGGAGATTTGATAGGGTTCCGGCATCAACAAGTTGACGCATGATGGAGGTGGCGGACTTTGCGAATCCACCGATAAGATGGAACAGTCCGAACCCGTATGCACCAAAGCCGGGGATGTATTGATAGTGGACGAAGTGCTGCCGCTTGAGTTTAAGGTCGTCGCTCTCAAGCCAGTTCCGCCTAATAGATAAGACAGCATTCGTTCCTTTTATTAGGGTTACTACGTAGGGAAGGGCAATCCCCGTTGGCTCACCATCTTCGTCTACGTCTTCGTAGCCGGGCAGATCCAAGTCAACGTGGCATTCCAACAGAATGTACCGCTCGTCGTTCAAGTCACTAAAGCCAGTCTCTTTGTCCTTGGCTTTCTCAATGTTGGTCTGCTCACGCGTAGGGTCACCGAGGTCAATGTCACGGTAGAACCCCGCCGCTTGCAGCTTAGTGATTTCATTCTTGGTCTTGCGCATGACATGCGTGAACCGGTAGCAGGTGTCCATATCCGTTGTACCGTACGGCATGATGCCGTCTTCTGCTGGCACAAACATCGACACCTGACGACCTAGTGCCGGATCGAAATACACTTTTTTGAACGCCGAGCCGGTGGCTGGCAGCGACCACAACATGCGCTCGTGCTCTGGCCGGAACTCTTTCATCACGTCCGTCAACTCGTAATTCATGTCCGCTTCGACGCGCTGCGCGGCTTGCTGCTTCTGTGGAGTCTCCTTACCGAGAATCTTAGTGCGGACTGGGCCTGCGGCTGGAAACGTTTCGGTAATAGTTTCTGACTGGAACCTGACAACGGCTTCGGTAATCATTGGGTGGAACACACCCGATGCACCGTTCCAAGGCTCTGTGCGTTCTTCATACTGTAGGCCGAGTAGCTTCAAGCCTTCTGTGTATGCCTTTTCCCAGTCCTTGCGTGAGGCGCGGTCGTTTTCAATACCACCAGCCAGATCCCCGGCCATCGAGTCTACGGCACTTTGCGACATTTCTTCGGCTAAGTTGGCGTCAAATGACTCAGCATCTTTTTCAGCTTGACGGAGTTCTAGCTCAAACCCCGGTCCCTTAATGCTCACTTCTTCAGGGTCAACGATTTCAATCTCCAACTCAGGTTCGCCCCGTGCCAAGTCATCAATGCCCTGCGGCTGTTGGTAGAGTGCTTTGTCGATATTCGTTGCCATGTGTGATCCTTAGTAGTAGGCGGCTGTGCGCCCACGGAAAAACTTCTCATCTCGCTCGTCTGTAGACAGCGTAACAAACCCACCTTGCCTGAAGCGAAGTAGCGCCTGTGTTGTTGTGTCCACGAAGTCATCGTGCTCCCCTACTGGGAAAGCCGCAATCTCTTCAATCACTTCCCGCGCCCACCGAGTGTCTGGAGCCCATACTTTACCAGAGGCAAATAAATCCGCAATCGCATTTACTCGCACCATCTTGTCATTGCCCCTGCTTGGGCTGAACTCTTGTACGGGTATACCCGCAGCACGCAGCTCTTGGATCAGGGGCCCACCGGAGGCTTTCTTCTCCACAATGAACGCATCAGGGTCCCATTCCTTCCAGTGCTTGAACGCCGTGGCTTTCAAATCTGGGAATGTCATCCGCTCTTTGAACGCATCCAGCAAAATAATCTGTGGGGAGTTGTCTTCCTCTTCATTGTAGAAGACGCCCCAAGTCGTACAAGCCGAATAGTCGGAGTTGTTCTTAACTTCGAACGCAGTATCCCACGACTGGATCACATAGTCACATTTTGGCGGGTCGTCGTTCGGCCATACTCGCCACTGCTTTCTGGAGATAATCGCCGCCGTATCCGATGTGGGCTGCTGCATATACTGCGCATTCCAGTATCTCGGGTCCATGGACGACTTGGCAGACTGCAATGACTCCAACGGCCACTGCTCGGGCCAGAGCGACTTCTCGTTCTCCGTGCCTTCGTTCAGGATGGCAGGTAACTCCACAATCTCCCACTGTGGGCTATTGGGGTTCTTGACTTGGTAGTCGATCAGCCGCCCGGTCAGGTCGAGCGGTCCCCACCGGGTCATGACTACGATGATCGCTCCGTTGGGCATCAGACGCTGCAACGGCCCTGTTTGGAACCAAGACCACGCCGTATCGAATGCAAGGCGGCTGTTGGCCTTAACGTCCTGCTCGGAGTGTGGGTCGTCGATCATGAACAAGTCCGCGCCCCGTCCAGCCAAGGCACCACCGACACCGGAGGCGTAGTACTGGCCCCCTGCATCGGTTGACCATTTGCCTGATGCCTTCTGGTCTTGCGCTAGGGTGGTGCCCGGAAACAGACTGTTGTAGTCCTCGTCTTCGAGCAAGTTCCTGACCCTGCGGCCAAAGTCTTCGGATAGGGACGCGGTATGCGTGCCCATGATGATCTTTTTATTAGGGTAATTACCTAAGAAGTATGCGGGGAACAAATAGCTTGAGAACTCAGATTTACCCATCCGTGGCGCGATATTGATGATGACGCGCTTCTTCTTGCCGTCAATCACGTCTTGGAAGATCTTGGCAAGCTTCCTGTGGTGGGGCCCAACCTTAAAGCCGGGGTACACGCGCCTTGCGAAGTCGATCATGTTCGTGCGCCCGTTGTGGAGTGCCGATCGCCTTTCACGCTCCTCAAGCATATCCATCAGCTCAATCTTCTCCATCAACGTCATAGTGGGCATGGCCGCTTGAATAGCCGCCGCCTCTTGTACCGTCAGTGTTAGATTCTCAAGCTTCATCAAAGGACCCAACGGGCAATGTCTCAGAAGTTAGTGGTTGCTCACTTAGCGGGGCTGGGGTTACAGCTACCGCGTCTTCGATATCTACGGCGTCCACATCTGTCACGTTCATGAACTTGTTCAGCTTCTCTTTGAGCTTCTTGTCGATTTCGGCATCGGTCAGGTCGGTCTTCTTAACTTCAAGGCGGTCAGTGAATAGCGCCACTTCAGTTACCCGGCCGAGCATCTCGATCGCTTTAAGCCGGATCCTAGCGTCTGGGTGGTTTGTCTCTTCAATGATCTTGGCTACCGCCATCCCCCGCATCTGCTTGGCCTGCTCCACAAACTCCCAGTCATACGCGCTCAGCATCGTTACTAGATGACGAACGGACTCAGGCGTCTTTAGCTGGGTTAACTGCGTTTTAATTTCGCTAGGTGGGGTGTTGGTAGCCAGCGCTGTGAAAACGCGCCTAGCAGCCGTTGCTTCGGCTTCCTGCAAGATCTTCTGGTCGTCTTCGACGCCAAGCTGCTCAAGCCATTTGGTCGTGTTGACCTGTGCATTCAAAATTTGTTCGGGCGTTGACCTCTCCAAACCGGAAACGTCTTTCCCGCTGGCCTCAACCACGGGTGGCTCAAAATCTATCAGGTGTTCAAACATAAGCGCGTAGTACCTTGTAAAGCGTTTTTGCGCTTGCCGGACTCGATGGATGCAGTGTACACTGAAACCGGGGTGATGGTGACATCGCTTCTCCTTGGTGGGCTTGAACCCACTTCTGCCCGGCCTGTCCGGGCTTTTTTTCGCCTGTACAGAGGGGGAGTCTAGCGTTAGACATGAGTTTTGCTGGATTTTTTTAAAATTTTTAGGGGGTATGGCGTTGTTTTAGTGGTGGGGGTGGGTAGCCTGTGCGGTGCAGCGGCTAGGTTCTGTACATGATTTGACAAAAATAGGGATTGCGGGAGAGGAACAGTGTTAGAGGCTAGCAGTGTGGCATGGTCAATAAAGGCTTGGTGGGGGTACGGTGGGGTCAAAGTAGGTCGAAATACCCCAGAAATAGGCCAGTCCGAGCCGTATCAACTAGGGGCAACCATACAATAGAGTTAGCAGTGAGGGATTGGCCTTCACTGCACAACAAACGGGTCACAGTGACCCGACCTTAAAGGTATTCAAATGACTTCTATCAACAAAGCTCTGGCATTCAACACTCTTAACACCTTCGCAGATAGCAGGGTTGCACTCATCCAAGGCATGAAGGACGCAGGCTATACGCTTGAGACGGCACGCGGTGTCGTCATCGAGTGGGCTTGCGACAAGACCGGCGCGGCCTTCAAGACCAATGAGACTAGCGGCAAGGTCACGCTGGTATCGAGCCATAAGAAGTACGAAGCTGCTAAGACTGTAGTTCGTGACGTGATGCTAATGCTGGCCGGAACAACCCGCCGTGCTTCGAGCGGCAAGAAAGAGGCTGATCCTGTGGCCGTGGCAATGCGTGCCTTGTCTCATCTGACACCAGCGCAACTCAAGAAGGTTTTGGCTGCATTCTGAATCGGGTCACAGTGACCCGAATGTCTGTGACGGCGTAAGCGTTGGGCTTTGCCGTTGTTCCTTTCCTTGTCTATCGCGTTCATAACGCACACCCTCTGCCCACAATTCAGTCGGGCAACCCACTTTGTGACTGCTCAGTCACGTTTCTACTTTGGAGTTCTTATGACACACACAATCAAACACGTTGGCACGATCCGCACAGCAGCAGGCGAGTGGAACCTATACGACCAATACCCAACCAACCGCCGCGACTACAAGATCACCAGCGCAGTCCACATAGGCAAGCCTGCTCAGAGCATAGCCTTCACAACAGATGCATCCTTCGAGCGCTGGCTCACTCGCAACATGGCCCCAACCCAGCAGCCACAGTTCTAAATCGGGTCACTGTGACCCGATACATTTTGGAATACCTGATATTCAAGATCGGATGTAGACCCAAAACCAACTATCCAGACCGAGCATACTTATTCAAGACTGGACGCCTACACCAGACACGCCGAAACCCGCATGGGCGTTGACTTGGCGTAAGTAGTGTCCGTTATATATATCTTTTTAAATCTATTTATATATATATATAGGGGTCTTATTTTTGTTGCTCTGGCTTTTGTTCTTTTGGTTTGGCTTTTACTTTAAGGCGTTAGCATTTTATAAAACAGACGTGCATTCTGGACTTATTCGGTCGGAACCCGCATGGATGCTATACAATCAACCGTCCCCAATAGCCGTCTGTTCTTGAATAACTAACCAGAACATGCGATTTCTGTCCTACTTCTACATTGGAAAGTTAAATATGACTCCGGATAACGTTGAAAACCGTGTGTTAGCCAACGAAGAACATGCCCCTAAGCTCGATTACTACCTGCGGTTCCCCGCTGCTGAAGTAGAACGCAAGCTACACAACCGACGAATGCTACCTAAAGACAGGGCAAAGTTGATAGCCTTGATTGAAGCCAAGCGTGCCAATATCAAATCTGAAACAGGTAAACGCATACAACTGCGCAAACTTTGGGGGGAACTGATGGCCCCTGCCAAGCGTGAGCTACACGTTTGCAGCCTCATCATC
>Ga0070747_1001451_pt1 | contig 11609 bp, 31 predicted proteins | sample VirMetDEL_Mar_31_FD_77321 | JGI IMG/M metagenome (GOLD analysis project Ga0070747, IMG submission 77321) | Aqueous microbial communities from the Delaware River and Bay under freshwater to marine salinity gradient to study organic matter... | ecosystem: Environmental > Aquatic > Marine > Coastal...
ATAACGGACACCCTATCACAAAAGATGGCAACTTTATTGCATATAAGAAAGTAAGAGAGAACTTTAAAGATTGCCATACGGGAAGTATGGACAACTCAGTAGGTAAGACTGTATCAATGAATAGAAGAGATGTTGATGACGACCCAGCAAATACTTGTAGCTCAGGACTTCATGTGGCGGCATATAACTACGCTAGTAACTTCTCTCATGGACATCTATTAGAAGTAGAGATTGATCCAGAGGACGTTGTAGCCGTACCTAACGACTATGATGGCGAGAAAATGAGAGTATGTAAGTATATCGTAAGAGGTATTAACGAGTCTAAACTAGAGGACGTTGATTTATACGATGATGGCGATGACGAATGGGGTTATGATGACGATGAATACTCAGATGAAAATGACCTTTGGGGAGTATAATGAAACTATCAGAGGATAAAATAATTGAATGGAATGGCGGAGAAGAGACAGGTTTAGCGCAATACCTAGCTTGGGTATTAGATAGCGAAGATAATAGAAAAAAAGCCTTAGAAGAAATTGGAGAGTATTAAATGATTGGACTATTAATAAATGAGTTTGATGACCTAGACGAGCCTACACTAGAGGATTTTAATAAGACCTTTAGAGTGGCCTTAAAAGGCGATCTAAGCTCTCCAGTGAAAATAGGTAGTATGGTAGTAGGTGGACTAAGAAAAGTGGTTATAGGTGGCAAAACAGAGCTTATAAAGCTACCTACTATTACCGATAGAAGGACTTATAAGGTTTACAGAGTTATGAAGGATAACAAGGTTATCTATACTACAGACCTTTTAAAAAATATATCTGTTTTATTACAAACTGAGAGAAGAAAAGTCGCCCAGTATTGTAAACAAGGTAGAGTTTTATTCGGTCATAGAATAGATAAGATTCCAGCATCTAAAATAGGATTCTCAAGAGCAAAAAATAGTATCATGCCAGTTAATTATTTAGTAGATATGAGTGCTGAATGTAGCCTAGTTGACTTAGGTAGAGCTAATATGTATTATTATAAATACACTAGTGGAGATAAAGTTACATTTTTTGACGGGATGAAAAGCTTCACAAAAGAAACTGGAATAAGCCGTAAAACTGCGGAAGCTAGATTAAAAAAAGGAATAGGACATCTTAAAGGATGGAGAATAGAAAAGTTTGAAAAAACAATAACCAACAAAGGAAGTTTATGAAAAAAATTATGACAGTTTTAAGTTTAGTAGCATTAGTATCATGTGGAAAAGGCGAGCCTATCGGAGATGCTATAAACATTGCAGAGGATTTAGTACAGGATGCGACATCTACAGTAGGTAAGGCAATCCAAGACACATATAACGAGGGTGATAGAACTTCTAATAAGATTATCACAGATGCAAATGATGTGAAAAATGAGGTTCTAAGCAACACAGGGAACTTTACAGAGGCAGTAGGAGATGTAGGAGAGAGTTTAGGGCAAGCGCCTAGAAAGATCGGTAACGGGCTATTAGGGACGAATCAAGACACAGATGACGATCTTAACTCTACCGAACAAGATTTGGCAAATACCCAAAAAGAATTAGAGGAGCTTAAAAAACAGGTAGACGAAATGTATCAGGATATCTTAGTAAGGTTCGGAGAGTCATCAGGTGAGATTAACGACCTTAAAGGCGATCTAAGCGACTTAGGAGATACAGTAGATCAGAATCAGGCAGACATGGTTGCTGCGTTAGACGCAGAACATACGGCAGTATTAGATCAGATTAATAAACTCAAGCGTAAAGACAGAAAGACTTTAGCGAAAGTTAGACGACTTAAAAATAGACTTCGTAATCTTAGACAAACTGTAAGAGAAGTTAAAAGGGATTTGAATAATCTAGAAATATTCTGTGAGACTTATACTAGACGATTTCATAGCACACCTTTTATCACAAGTGTTCACGTACAATGTGAGATTGAATCAGAAAGAAGAGACAGAGAAAGGTAATTAAAAACAATAGCCCGATGTAAAAGTCGGGCATCTAAAAGGAAACGACATGGAAGTTATAAAAAAATACACAAATAGAAAATTATACTCGACAACTTTATCAAAATATGTTAAGCTTGAGTATGTACTGGACTTAGTAAAGACTAATCAGAAGTTCTCAGTAATTAAAAACGACACAAAGATTGACATTACAAGAGAGACTATGATGCAATCATTAGCTTTAGTAGAACTATCTCAGAACTCAATTGCTGCGATAATCAGAGGTCAATAATGAAAACTATAAAGATAAAATATGATCTGTTCCCAGACAATCAAACATTCTATGATCTAAAGAATAAGTCAGATAAGGTAACTCTTATATATAGCACACTTCAAGAGTCTTGGACTCATAAAGGAAAAAAAGCACACTCACTAAAAGATACTGGAGATGGTTTTTTATATAAAGATCATCATACAAAAAAAGAAGTTCGCTTAGATTACGACCAATCTCAGGCAATATCTCTAATGTTAGACCTCTTAGGTGAGACTATTAAATATGATGTTTTAGAAAGAGAGCGACAATAATGTGGCTTTTTATCTTAATAGTTCTAGTATATTGTTTCACTGTAGGACTTACAGCGAAATATAAAGAGCAAGCAACAGAAGAAAGAGAGATTCGTATTAAACAAAAAATAGATTTTGACGAAGAGATTTTAAAACTACTACGAAAAAACGAAACACTTAAACTTAGAATAGAGGAGATTAGTTATGTCAGACAATAAGGTATTAGCGATTCTTACACAAGCATTGTTAAATAAAGGATTAGATTACGAAGTGACTCTTAAAGGTAGCTCAGTTGGCGTCAGATTGATCGACAATCTAACTGATGATACTATAGGTTCTAGTACTAAAGGTAGCTTAGAAGAAGCATTATCGGACGTATTAGCTAGTGTTATTAGCAGAGCGCCTAAGAGTTATGTTGGACTGAGCGTTTTATAAAATGAGCTACTACTACTGTACATGCTCAAAAGACCCGACAAAGCAACGTGCTGTAAACGCTGGAAGATCACCTTTCAGAGAGGTTGAGGTTGATCGTGATGCCATATGTCTTGATTGTGGACATTATGCTGTACAATATTTTGAGAAGGTTGGTCCTAGAGGTAAACTCTACGATAAGTTATTTGAAACAAAAAAAGAACCCATACCAGTAGAGAAAGTTAAGGGAGGGTTAAGTCAAGCTAGTACAAAGGATAGTGAACGCAAAAAAAAGAAAAGGGGAGCTAGTGACGCATCAGGAAAAGATAAAGATGGCGATTTGGATGATAAATAGATTAATAGATAAATGCCCTGACCAATATAAAGCTTGGAGGGCGATATACTTAATAGAAAAGGAACAGAAATGAGAGCAATACAATATTTAATGTTATCAGTATTTTGCGTAATTATAAGTTTAGCCTTGATTCCGTCAAAGACATCTGCTATACTGGCTATAATGGTGATTTTAGTATCACTTAAAGGTCTGCTTGAATTAACAAGAGAGGAAAAGAAAAAATGAAACTACTAATTATACTATTACTACTAGGAAGCTGTTCAAATGTGCCGATCAAGAGAGGTCATGAAAATGAAGCTGCTATTAATATGGAAAAATGTATCACGAAGTTTATAGGTAAATTTGCGATTAAAGCAAAGGTTGCTCAAGAAGTTTGTGAGAGTATTTATAAGAAGGGAGAGTAATGAATAAGTATTATACTGAGTATACAGATGCTATGAGAAGATTTCAACATTCTGAGAAATATAAGACGTATCGTAGAAAATATGAGGCTAAGTATCGTGATGATAATAGAATTATGGTAAACTACCTTAGTTGGAAAGTGATGTGTAGAAAGTATGATAAAAGAATTACGCCACAGAAAGAGATTAATTATTTATTAAAGAGGTTTATGAATGAAAACTAAAGAGATTGACGTATCAGTAGAGTTATATGGTGACGGTACTATTAGAGATATATCACTATTTGATAGTACTTATGACACTAAGGCTAAACTAATAGTAGAGATGCCAGAGCAGAAGGTTGAGATTACTGAGAAGGTTATTTACGACATATATAACTTATCTAGAGGGTACTGTATGGATGATGGATCGAACGTACAAAGAGACTTCGAGAAGAGTTTAAGACAAATATTAGGTTTTAAAGATGAGTAAGAAAAATAAAAAGCTATTTGAATTATTTAGAGAATCAAAAGAACCTAACTTTATGAAGTTTATGGACTCTCTTGATGAAGATGAGCGTGTTATATATGCTGAACATTTATTCGCTGAAAAGAAAAGGCTAGATAAGTGGTGGCAAGAAGCTTTAGAGAGAAGTAATAAAGTTAATAATATAGAAACTGAGGAAGAATAATGAAAGAAGAAACGATTAATAAACTGACAGAAAAAGCTTTAGAGTACTTGAATAGTGCCGAGGCATTTGCTAGTGAGCAGATTCCAGCTTATATTGAGGAGCTTCTTAGTTTTAAGGTATTCGAGCATTTGGTAAATTCGGCAGATTTCTTACTCATATTACCTTTTTTTATCATATCGCTAACAGTCGTTTACTTAGCAGTTAGGGCTGACAGTGGGGGTAGTAAAGCTAGGAATAATAACAGAATAATTAGCGCTATTTATGGCAAAGATTTAGAAGGTCCTTTAATAGTAATAGGAAGTTTTGCTTCTGTTATCACAGGCATAGCATTTTTTGTAGCAGTAGCAGGCGCTAAACACGACATGTTGAACGCTTATAAAGCTCATAAAGCTCCAAGAGTTTACTTAGTGGAGTATTTTAAAGGACAGGTGGAGTAGTGAGTAAACTATTTTTATCAAATTCACAGATAAACACATATACGGATTGTCCTAGAAAATGGCATCTTGATAAGCAACAGAGACTTAGACCGAACTGGAAAGGATCTGCGTTACTATTCGGTAGTGCGTTAGATTCAGCAGTAGAGAGTTATTTATTAAAGAATAAATTAGATCCTAGGGGAGTTTTTAACGCCTCCTTAGCAGTATTTGAAGTTAACGGAGAAGAAAAGAAATTGCCTACAGATCTATTAGATGTGCGATTTTTTGCTGGAGATGTAGATCCTAGTCTTCTTGACCAAGAGTTTATGGATCAGATATGTGTCGATAATCTAGGAATTGAAACTATGGAAATTTCCGTATTCCTTGATTTTTGTAAGCAACAGAGAAAGACAAAAACTGCGCTATCTAAAGTAGAACAAAAGCTATTTAATTGGTTAGCATATGCTTCACTAAAGATCAAAGGATTGATGCTTCTTGAAGAATTATTGAAGTGGATTGATGAGAACGTATTAGAAGTTCATGAGGTGCAGAAAAAGATACAGATAGAAAACGAAGATGGCGACACATTTATAGGCTTCTTAGATTTCATTGTTACTATAGGAGATGCTCAGTGTAGAGGGTGTCAAGGTACTGGATACTCTTGGGACGATGCTGAAAATCGTGAAAGGGTTTGTGATAGATGTCCACCACATAGAAAGGTTCTTATTGACCTTAAGACGAGTTCTAATCCAAAGGCATACTACCCAGAAGATGCGGCAGAAACTTCCGTACAGCTAGGTATATATGCTCAGGAAGAGGGTATTGAAGATGTAGCTTATTTAGTGGGCGATAAAAAGATTCGTAAGAGAGAGCCAAGAGTTAGGTTACATTTTATTGAGGGCAAGATTACTGAGGAACATTTAGATGAAGTGTTTGAGATGATCGAAGAAGCTACACTAGAGATTAAAGAGAACTTGAAACTTGGTGAGGAAGGTTTTCCTAAGAACTTAGATAGCTGTGCTAACTTCGGCGGTTGTCAGTATTTTAACTATTGCAAGAAAGGTGATATGAAAGGGTTATGTTATGTCAAGAAAGTATAGGATAAGAGAGGAGGCTAACAAAAAAGGTAAAATAGTTTATTATATAGAAACTAAAGCTTACTTTTTTTCTTTTTGGGATAGGTATTGTTATAAAGAAGGATGGTATACTACCTATTCTGATATAAACGAAGCACTTAATGTTTTATCTGGTATTAAAATTAAGGAAAGGATTAAGTGATCTTATCCTTGACACAATTAATAATCATCATGTATACTTTATATAGCGGTGATGAGCTATCACAAAAATTAGCACTATTTGTTTTACCGATATGGTGCATGAGCATCTGGAGGAATTATGTCAAAAATTAAAGAATTAGATATATTATTTGTGTCAGACAGAGCTGTTATAGATTTGACTACAATAGAAAATATAGTAATAAAGAATCGCACAAATTACCATTACATAATAACTACGAATAAAGGAAATGTATTTGAATATGAAGGTAATGGACTTTTGACAGCGTATAAAGATTACTACGGAATACCTAAAGAGGGAAAGTAATGACAAAAGTAATTAATATCATAACTGGATCAGGTGCAGGAAAAACTACTACAGCAGCAGGAATCTTCTATGAAATGAAGAAGCAAGGAATTAGCTGCGAATATGTACAGGAATGGGTGAAACAATGGGCATGGTCAGGAAGAAAAATAGTAGAAGAAGATCAACCAACTATTTTCGAGAATCAGTACAAAAAAGAAGCTTTGTTATACGGAAAAGTGGACTACATCATAACAGATTCACCTTATATACTTTCTCCTATATATGAGCAGTTTTATTTTGGGACGAATCACACTAAAGAACCAGCACTTAATGCTCTAAAAGAAGATGTGGCAAATCATCAGTTCTTTATTTTAAATAGGACGAAACCTTTTAAATCTGAGGGAAGATATGAAACCGAAGAACAGGCAATAAAAGTAGATCTTGCAGTGAAGCAATTTCTATGCGATAATGATATAGAGTTTTACGAAGTTACTAAACTAAATCAAGACGCTAAAGTTTATGAAATAGTTTATGAGGTTATGAAAAATGACGGGAGTGGGTGGTGATAAAACCTCAGTGTAAAATATGCTTAGTAGAGGTACATAATGATTCTCCAGCAGGAAAGGTTATACCGACAGATAGAGGCGACAGTTTTGTTTGTCACCAGTGTTGTGAAGAGTTAAACTCTACTCCATATGTAATCGTAGTAGATGAAGAGATATATAACTAATAAAAGGAGAGATAATGATAACAGCATGTATAGCAATTACAATTATGAACTTAACTCCTAATCCAATTGATAAAAGAGATATAGAAGTCTTTAATAGAGCGCAATATGTTTGTAGTTCTAAACCTTATGGTGGATGTGTGGCAAAGTTTATGAAGAAGGAAAATCGGTCATATAGAATTAAATGTGGAAAAAAAGAGCAGTTTGATAAAAAAAGATTTGACAAGGATACACTTGATGCGATATTATATGAACTGAGACATTTAAGCGTAGAAGATACTAAGAAAGCATTAAAAAGAATTGGAGTTACAGAATGGTAGAATTTACGATAGAGAGACCTTGGGGTTCTGATCCAAAGACACTAGAAGAGAAATACCCTGAGACATACGAGGATTTTAATATGTTTACTGATGGTGAGAAAATTAAAGTCCCTCTGCATGAGATGAGTGATTTAGTAAGTTTAGTAAAATCTCTTGGATGTAGTATAGTTTTTAGTGAATATAATACAATAACAATATATGATGATTATTTAGAATAGGAGAAATTATGCAGATTGAGAAACTAGAGGACATTTTAACTATCAACATGGATAAGTTGAAGTCACCAGAAAAAACAAGGCTTTTAACTAAGATTAAACAGCTTATTAAAGCGGATAATAAATCTGAGGCGAAAGAAGAAGAAGCGGCAGTTGATTATCCTTACGAAGCAATTAGTATTGTAGGTAATTACTACGTAGAGATTAAATTTGATTTAGAATCTAAAAAAGCTAGGGTAGTAAGTACTGAGACTGACTCTAGAGATGTGAAGAATAGGAACTATATGGCAGGAGCTAGGGCTATTAAAAAAATGCAAGAATTAGTAAAAAAGCAAAAGGAGCTATAATATGAGTAGACAAGTTGATTTAGAACTTATTAATACAAAGAATAGAAATAGGGAGCAGTTAGTTAGAGATGGCTTATTCATTGAACAATCAGAACAAGAAGAGCGAACTCCTGATTCTATTAAAAATGAAGCTAAAGAAATTCTAGGGCTAGGACAGAATGACTTAATTATGTTAGAGTACGAGGCTAAGTTGGCTAATCAAAATAACATGACAAAATCTTTTGTGTCTTTGAATAATTTTATTTCTAAAGCAGAAGATCTCAGTATGTTGACGGACAGTGAGTTGGATAGTATTAAAGGTATTGAGAATAGATTAGCATTAATTATTTCAGATTTATATGAAATTGAATTAGAAGATTTATACACTAAAGGAGGGATCTAGTGACAACAGAAACAGTATTTGAGACATTGAATAAGATCAATGTTGGAGACAAGACTAATAAAAAAGGTAACTTTACTTATTTATCGTGGGCATTTGCTTGGGCAGAAACTAAGAAGCTTTATCCCAATGTAAAAGTTGTGGTATATGAGAATCAGGTAGGACAACCTTATTTTGCTGACGGAGATGCAGGAGTTATGGTAAAAGTTGGCGTAACAATTGAAGAAGTGGAGCATATCAGCTACCTTCCAGTTATGAACTTTAGTAACAAAGCTATCAAAGCAAAAGATGCTAACATGATGGATATTAATAAAGCAATTCAAAGAGCTACAGTTAAAGCAATTGGACTTCATGGATTAGGGCTTTATATTTATGCAGGAGAAGATTTGCCAGAAGAAGAAGCTACTAAGAAGTCACCAGTGAAAACTGCGGCTAAAAAGGAAGCTAAAGGATCTGAGGAAAAAGCAGCTCCTAAGAAATCAGGAAGTAGCTTTAGAGAAAGTAAAAAGCCAGCAACTCTAGCAGTAGTTGAAGAAGAAGAGGAGATTTAGATGGAAGAATTAGATCCAACAGAAGAAGCAAAGGTAGATAACCTAGCTGCAAACATCTATGAGGGCCTTGAGAGGACTGTTGTGGAGCTTCAAAGAACTTTACCTAGCACAGTAGATAATATGTCGGGCAAGCAGTTAAGAAGGGCTTTAAAGGCTATAATCAGCTACCCTGATATTAACCCAGACGATGCAAAGAATATGTCAGATTCGGAACAAAGATTCCACGCATCTATGTTAGCATTACATCATTCTAGTGTACAGTTAGAGATTAAAGTAATTGGTGAATTACAAAGAGAACATGATAATAGACAACAACAGGAGAAAGAGTAATGGCAGATTTTATTAATTTAGGCGCACTAATGACTAAGAAAGAGCGTGATGCAGAAGGAAAACTTCAATACTATATTAAGCTTGATAAAGAACTTAAATTAGTAGTGAACGGAAAAGAAGCAACCAGTGAGTATATTCAAGTTAAGAACCCAAAGGCTAAGTACGATGCGATGTTAGCTAAAGGTAAAGTGACTGAGGAAGAAGCTGATATTGCGAAAGCAAGATTCGATAAGGATGGCGACTTAAGTTTTATTCGTCAAGAGCTTACGATTATTATTGATTAGGTGATAACTGTCGAATGGCAGAAGATTCATATTTGACCTCCTTTGCCTCCTGAGAAATCAGGGGGCTTTTTTTCCTTGACACAAAAGTTGGATCAGATTACAATAGATATGGAGGTATTTATGTGGAGAAAAAAAGATTTCTTAGGGCAAAAAGCTGTCACAATAAAACACTTTAAAAGTAAAGGAGTTACTGAGGAAACAATCTCAGAGTTCTGTACAATGGTAGGTATTCCTATCATAGTAGTATGTGAGTTTATTATAGAAGATATTCCTGAGCATACAGAATTGTGTCAGAAAAAGATTAAAGAAATTAAAGATTTTTACGGGATTAAAGATGAAGAGAAGTGAGATGTTGCAAATAATACAAAGCTGTCTTTATGGCGAAGAACTTTACGAGGAAGTTATTATAGGACTTTCTAAGGTACTATTAAGTAACATAGAAGGAGCAGGAATGTTGCCTCCACCATCTACGATATTCAACACAGATTTAGATAACAACCCTACATGGGAGCCAGAAACTTGCGGCACTTGTGAGAAACATTGCGGTAATGATTGGTGCGTAACTAAGGAGAATGGTGATGAAAAAAAGTGATTTTATAAAAAAAGTATTAAAGAGTAGACGTAATACTGTCTTTGTAAATAAAGAGCAAGTTGAAAACTCCATAATGATATTCGAGTCTCTTGGTATGATGCCTCCTATAGATCATATTGATGATGACGGATATTCTAATGGATGGGAGGATGTAGAAGATGAAAGCTGAATTAAAGAAAAGCGGACCTTATAATAAAGAATTAGGTTTTAGGTATACGAAATGTTTTAAAAGTGCTACAATAGTTATAGGTTTTTATAAGTATATAGTGAGGATTGAAATATGAAAGGTGTTTTGAAAAGGTTATTAATAATTATCGGGTTTATTCCGAGTACGCTTTTTTGCGGTCTTATAATGTTTCCGTTAACATGGATCGCAACAGGAAGGAATATGTATGATGAGGTATATCCACATCAATGTACTCAATTTTTACTAGGGATGAAACGTGATTAAAAATATTAGAAGTTTTAAAATAGAAAGGGAGTAATATGAAAGGTTACTTAGTAATATCATGGAATCCTTGGGATTGTAAAGATACTTATAAGAAGGTGTTTATTTTTAAAGAAGAAGCTGAGAAGTATATTAAAAATTATACACTTAATTATATTAAAGAAGAGGAATTAGATATTTTTGAAGTAGAAATAGGAGATTAAATGAACTTAGACGCTAAAAGATTAGAACAAAGTGGAATTAAAAGCTTAGGCGATTTAAAAAGAAGTGGTAAGATATCAGGAAAGATTGATCCGAAGAAGTTTGTAAATGGTCCAGAAAAAATGGATTGCTTAGAAAGACCTTGGCAACGAGGGGATCTAACTGGAGTATTAGCTGGAACTGGAGTAGGTAAGACTTCACTAGTGTTATATATCTTCAAACATATCTTACTTAATAATCCAGACGGTGTTGTAGTATTTGTGACGCTAGAAATGACAGCATCAGAGATAGCCGAGAAATGGTATAAAGCTACTGAGGAATGTCCAGAATTAGCCGACAGACTCTACATCATTGAGAACTACGATGATGATGGTAAGTCAAGAGAGCTTACAACTTCTGACATAAATATTGAGCTTACGAATATCAAGAATGTTTTAGGTACTAAGATTCATGCGTTTGTATTAGATCACTTGCATGAAATCAATGTTGGAAATGCGGTGGACTTAAACCCGACTTGTAAAGAGCTTAAAAACATTGCTGTAGAATTAGACTCTCACGGATTCATTTTATCTCAGACCACGAAAGGAAAAGGGATTGGCGACATTCCTGTACCCAAGGATGGGTGTTATGGGACTTCTAGATATGAATGGCTTATGACTAATATTCTGACCGTATTTCAGCCTCTACGAAGAGTTGAGAAAGAATGTGACTTAGCTGTGATGGGCTGGCAATATGCTAAGATTCGCTATAAGAATAAGAAGGACAAATGTAAAGAAGGCATGAACTACCTTATGAGATGTGATTTCGATACAGAAGATCTATTAGATTTAGATGTGGCAGAAATCTCGACATTTAAAATGTACTACG